>Ga0208371_1000089_pt1 | contig 40033 bp, 45 predicted proteins | sample SubbioCR12Aug_1A_FD_184827 | JGI IMG/M metagenome (GOLD analysis project Ga0208371, IMG submission 184827) | Serpentinite rock and fluid subsurface biosphere microbial communities from McLaughlin Reserve, California, USA - CR12Aug_1A (SPAdes) | ecosystem: Environmental > Terrestrial > Deep... | reverse complement strand
GGGGGGGGGGGGGGCTGTTCAGTCGATGTAATTGAGAAACTGATTCTGGAGCGTCTTGCCGCACGCAAGAACAAGGATTTCCGACGTAGCGATGCAATTCGCGATGAGCTGAAGGAAGCGGGTATCGTGTTGGAAGATTCCGCAACCGGAACAACTTGGCGCAGAGAATGAAACCGTGATGGTGTTTTAAGACACCGTTAAGACAGACAAAAAACGGCTGCCGAAGCAGCCGTTTTTTCTGGGTGAAGCCGGGTTATTTCTGTGCGGCTGGTGCAGCGGCAGGTGCGGTCAGGCCAGGAATCGCCGGGATCTGGAACATCTGCGTCCAAGCGTTCGGGTCAAAGAAATTGACGGAGCCAGCGGGCATCGTCCAAGGCGTGGCAGCTACCGGAGCAGCAGGTGCAGCGACCGGAACTGCAGCAGCAACGGGGGCAGCCAGGGTCGTCAGGGGAGTCACGTAGGTGGCAGGATTCATGAAGCCTTTCCACATGTCACCATAGGTGCCGGGGTTCATGGAAGCACCCATCCAGCCCATGTACAGGTTGGGGTTCACCGGGGCCATCATGAGCTGCATGGCGCGCGGATCCATCGGCGACGTCATCCATTTCATGTAGGTGTTGGGGTTGATGCCATTCATGGCCATGGACATGACTTTGGGATCCATCGGCGACATGGCCCAACGCATCAGTTTGCCGGGATCAGACAGCTGGGTCAGAACGGCAGTGTAGAAATTGGGGTCCATGGAAGCGGCCAGCCACTTCATGTACACATTCGGGTCGGCGAACTGGGCGACGTTGCTGTAAGCGCCAGGCTGGGTCATGGAATTGACGAAGTTCAGCCAGTTGCCCGGATCCATCATGTTGTTGCCCATGGTGGTGTAGAAGCCGGGTTCGGTGACGGCGTTCAGCCAAGGCACGAAAACTTTGGGGTCTTTGTAGGCAGACATGTTCTGGGTCATGTCGGTCATGCGAGCCAGCCAAGCTTCAGGGGTCTGAGGAACGGGCTTGGCAACAGCGGGGGCATCGGCAAAGGCAACAGACGTAGCAGAAATCAGAAGTGCAGCGGTCAAGGCTTTCAGTTTCATGGTGATCTCCTGGAATGGGTTGTGGCGTAGGACTTCAGCCCCGTTAGAATATCGGTATGTCCTAATTTAGGACATGGGCGGTCGTGAGCTAGCTCATATGCATCTGGATGGTGTTGCGTATCTGCTACGGGTGTTCTGAAAAAGCTGTCACGTGTTCCCGATCTGGGGATGTGCGTGTTGGGGCGGTTTGTAAGGGAAGCATGATTTACGAGTTGATTACACAGGAAATGCGGGTGTTGTTGGGGGTGCAGGGGTGGGACTGGCCTGCATGGACTCACGCGTTTTTCCCGGAAGGCATGCCAGAGGAATGGCGCCTGACCTATTTCAATACCCAGTTCGAGTGTGTGTTGTTGTCTGCATCCCAATGGCAAGCCCTGCCAGCGCATGAATATGCGCGTTGGGCTGGAGATACGCATGATAAGTTTATGTTTTTATTGCAGTCTGAGCACGATGAGCCTGTACCTCAGGCGCTCCGGGGCAGGGCGCGCTGTATTGCTGAAGGCGATGCGCGTTTGGTGAGTTTTGACAAAGGTACAGATTTAAAAAATTTGGCAGAGACCCTCATGCAATTTCAGGATGAACCGGTGTATCTCGTCAGTCGAGACGGCGATCTATCTCAGTTGGAGCGTGTGCGTACTTTGCTGGAATTATTGGGGAGGTCTGCATGACCTCTTATGGTCGTTGTTTCTACTTGTGCAGACAGCCTTGTAGAATGCCGCGGGATCCCAAGAAAAACGATTTGATCAGTGTCTGATAATCTTATTGAAATCAATGATTTGTCGTTCGGTTATGGCGGGCGGATGGTGCTTAAGGGCATTAACCTCACTGCCAGACGCGGGCAGGTGATTGCCATCATGGGCAATTCCGGGTGCGGCAAGACCACTCTGTTGCGCCTGATCGGGGGGGCGCTCAAGCCGACATCCGGATCTTTGCTCGTTGACGGTCTGGACGTGGCTGGACTCGATCAGGAAGACCTCTATCGATTGCGCCGACGCATGGGCATGTTGTTCCAGTTTGGAGCGTTGTTTACCGACATGTCTGTCTACGAAAACGTGGCGTTCCAGTTGCGGGAACACACTGATTTACCGGAAGAGATGATCCGTGACCTGGTGCTGATGAAGCTGAATGCCGTGGGTTTGCGGGGGGCGGCTGATCTCATGCCTTCAGAGCTTTCTGGTGGTATGGCCAGGCGTGTTGCCCTGGCGCGCTCCATTGCACTTGATCCCATGCTGATCATGTATGACGAGCCTTTTGCCGGTCTCGACCCGATTTCGCTTGGGGTGACGGGCAACCTGATCCGTCGCCTGACTGACTCTCTTGGTGTGACCTCCATCGTGGTGACCCACGATGTCCAGGAATCATTGAAGATGGTCGATTACGTGTATTTTGTCTCCGATGGTGTGATTGAGGCACATGGCACAGCCAAGGAGATCAAGGCGTCGGGTTTGCCTTTTGTACATCAGTTTGTGCATGGCGAGGAAGATGGCCCGGTGCCTTTCCATTACCCCGCGCAGCATTACGCCACTGATCTGGGGTTGAAGGCATGAGCAAGGTGATTCTCGATAGCGTGCGCAGTGTCGGCGCACGGGTTGTGGATGCCATTTGGCGTTTAGGGGTCGCGGCTCGTTTTTTTGGATTGATCCTGCTGCGTTCTGGGCAGAGCTTTCGTCGTTTTCAGCTCACTATCCGCGAAATATTCAGTGCCGGAGTGCTCTCGCTCATCATCATTCTCGTCTCCGGCCTGTTTGTGGGCATGGTGTTGGGATTACAGGGGTATGAAACGCTGCAAACCTATGGTTCAGAAGAAGCTTTGGGGGTACTCGTCTCCCTCTCTCTCGTCAGAGAATTAGGGCCTGTCGTGGCTGCCTTGCTGTTTGCCAGTCGTGCGGGGTCGGCGATTACGGCAGAAATCGGTTTGATGAAAGCCACCGAGCAGATTGCTGCCATGGAAATGATGGCGGTTGACCCCATTGCCCGCGTAGTTGCGCCGCGTTTCTGGGGCGGTGTGATGTCCATGCCATTGTTGGCAGCGATGTTCTCCGCCACGGGCATTTTCGGGGGGTATCTGGTGGGTGTCGTGCTGATTGGTGTGGATGATGGTTCGTTCTGGTCGCAAATGCAGGCAGCCGTCGACTTCAAGGACGACATCCTCAATGGCGTACTGAAAAGCGTCGTGTTCGGTGTGGCTGTCACGGTCATTGCCCTCTTTGAAGGCTATGACGCCCCGCCGACAGCCGAAGGGGTGTCCCGCGCGACAACCCGCACAGTTGTGACCTCATCCCTGGCCATTCTTGGCCTGGATTTCATTCTCACCGCATTCATGTTTCACGGAGCTTGACCATGCAGCGCGCGACCCTGGATCTTTGGGTAGGCATTTTTGTAATGGCGGGTATTGCAGCCCTGCTGTTTCTGGCCCTGAAGGTAGGCAACATGAGCGGTTTCGATACCGCCCAGACTTATACGATCAAAGCCAAATTTGAAAACATCGGTGGGTTGAAACCGCGTGCGCCGGTCAAAAGTGCTGGGGTGGTGGTTGGCCGGGTTGCCGATGTCACCTTCGACGACCAGTCTTACGAAGCCGTCGTCAGCATGAAGCTGAATGAGCGTTTCAAATTTCCCAAGGACAGCAGTGCCGCCATCATGACTTCGGGCCTGCTGGGTGAGCAGTACATTGCCCTGGAGGCCGGAGGCGAAGACAAAACGCTGGCAGAGGGCGATGAACTCAAGCTGACCCAAGGGGCGGTCGTGCTGGAAAATCTGATCGGCCAGTTCCTCTACAACAAGGCCGACAGCGATGCTGCCGCTGCGGAAAAGTAAGCGGGCAGGTCGTGAACGGAACGAATGCCACCGGTGCACCTCGAATGACACACCTTTCCAGAGATGAGCTGAAATGAAACAACCTCCTGACCGGCACTGCGGAACTGATATGAAGAAGCGTTGGATTTACCCCTTTATGCTGTTGGCCATGTTGCTCACAGCCCCTGCTGTGCGGGCCGAATTGCCCCCGGATGTGCAGGCCAGGAATACGACCAACGAAATCCTGCAAATCGTGCGCCAGGACAAGGATGTCAAAAACGGCAATTCCAAACGCATCCTTGATCTGGTTGAGCAGAAAATCCTGCCGCATTTCGATTTTCAGCACATGGCCCAACTGGCCGTGGGCAAAAACTGGTCAAAAGCTTCTGCAGAACAGCAGCAGGCGCTCGTCAACGAGTTTCGAGCCATGTTGGTGCGCACCTACTCTTCCGCGTTGACCAGCGTGGTGGATTACAAGATCGAATTCAAACCGCTCAAGGCGGCAGCCGGTGATGACGATGTGACGGTGAACACTGAAGTCAGCAAGCCTGGTGCTCCGCCCATCCCCATTGACTATCGCATGGAAAAGAAGAGCGGTGCCTGGAAGGTGTTTGACGTGATGGTCGATAACGTCAGCCTGGTGACCGTCTATCGCAACTCCTTCAACGCTGAAGTACGCCGCAATGGTATCGATGGGCTTCTGGCAGCTTTGCAGCGCCGCAACAAACCGGCTTTGGAGCTCCCCAGATAATGGCTACCTCCGCCGCTTTGCGTCTGGAGTCCACCGTGGCCTTTCTGGAAGGCGACCTGATTCTGGATAACGCGGTCATGCTGCTGGCCGAGTCGAGAAAGGCATTGAAGTGTGGCATCTGCACATTTGATTTGTCGCAGACTGGCCATATGGATTCTTCTGCAATCAGTCTGTTGTTGGGTATCCGGCGGTCGGCCGAGTCCGCCGGACAGACCATTGCTCTGCAAGCCGTACCAGAAAGCCTGAAAAGTCTGGCTACGCTTTATGGCGTAGCCGAGTACCTGTAACGCACTGTCGTCATGACCCCAGCCATCTGTGTGCGTGGCCTGGAAAAGGCTTTTTCTCATGTGCAGGCCCTGCGTGGGGTTGATCTGGAAGTGGGGCAGGGCGAATTCTTCGCTCTGTTGGGCCCCAATGGTGCGGGCAAAACCACACTCATCAGCATTCTTGCCGGGTTGGCGCGCTCCACCGCAGGCAGCGCCGAGGTCATGGGCTTTGACGTTGTGCGCCACTATCGTGAAGCCCGTCGCAACTTGGGGGTCGTACCGCAGGAACTGGTGTTCGACCCCTTTTTTACCGTACGTGAAACCCTGGTGTTTCAGGCCGGATATTTCGGCCTGCGTCGCGATGATGCCTGGATTGACGAACTGCTGAGCCGTCTGGGCCTGGTAGACAAGGCCGACACCAACATGCGTCGGCTCTCGGGTGGCATGAAACGTCGCGTGCTGGTGGCGCAGGCGCTGGTACACCGCCCCCCCGTCATCGTCCTCGATGAACCGACCGCAGGTGTTGATGTGGAATTGCGCCAATCCCTGTGGGCATTCATTCGCCAGCTCAACACCCAAGGTCATACCGTGCTGCTCACCACCCACTACCTGGAAGAGGCGGAGACCCTCTGTCAACGGGTCGCCATGCTCAAGGAAGGGCGCATCGTCGCCCTGGACAGCACCGCCAACCTGCTGACCGGCGGCAAGGATCTGGAATCGGTGTTTCTGCACATCATGCAAGAGGGCAGGGCGTGATTGGTTTCTGTACCTTGTTCAAGAAAGAAATCCTGCGCTTTTGGAAAGTGCTTTTGCAGACCGTGGCAGCGCCGATTCTCACGGCTTTCCTGTATCTCCTGATTTTTTCGCACGTGCTCGAAGCGCATGTGCAGGTCTATGCCAACGTGGGCTACACCGCTTTTCTCATGCCGGGATTGGTCATGATGTCGCTGATGCAGAACGCCTTCGCCAATACCTCCTCTTCGCTGATCCAGTCAAAAATCACCGGCAACATCGTGTTTGTTTTGCTCCCGCCCCTGTCGTACACCGAGTTTTTTCTGGCTTATATATTGGCTGCTTTGTTGCGGGGACTTTTGATCGGGGCAGGGGTGTTGGCTGTGGGCTTGTTGTTTACCGATCTGGAGATACGTCACCCCTTGTGGGTGTGGATTTTTGCCTGCCTATCGGGGGGAGTATTCGCTTGCGTTGGCATGATGGCGGGCATCTGGGCAGACAAGTTCGACCATCTGGCGGGGATACAAAACTTTGCCATCATGCCGCTGACATTTCTTTCCGGCGTGTTTTACTCCATTCATTCCCTCCCCGTTTTCTGGCAGCAGGTCTCGCACCTGAACCCGGTTTTCTACATGATTGACGGCTTCCGGTATGGTTTTTTCGGCGTTTCGGATATCAGCCCGTGGCAGGGGCTGGGCGTGGTGGTGCCGACTGCGCTGGTTTGTGCGGCATGGTCTTTGTGGATGCTGCGCTCGGGTTATAAACTCCGCCACTGACGCGCGCCGGAATTTTTTCCGGCCTTTTTCTTTCTCATGCCTGCGGACTATCACATGGTGACACCCCAACAGATTCACGGCTGGATCGCTGCCAACATGACCTGCGAACACCTCAAGGTAGAGGGTGACGGCCATCATTTCGAGGCGTTGATCGTCAGCCCGGAATTCGCAGGAAAACTGCCGGTAGCCCGGCATCAGCGTGTTTACCAAGCGTTGGGCGACAAAATGCGCGCCGAGATACACGCCTTGTCGATGCGCACTCTGACCCCGGAAGAATGGAGTATCGCCCGTGGATAAACTCATCATCACCGGTGGCACACGCCTGTCGGGGGAAGTCGTCATCTCCGGTGCAAAGAACGCAGCCTTGCCTATTCTGTGTGCCGCCCTGCTGTCATCCGAACCGCTCGTGTTGAGCAATGTGCCGGATCTCAACGACATCGGCACCATGCTGAAACTGCTCGCCCAGATGGGCGTGAAGGTGGCGCGTAGCGGCAATGATGTGATGCTCGATGCAGCGGAATTGAACAATCCGGTCGCGCCCTATGAACTGGTCAAGACCATGCGGGCCAGCATCCTCGTGCTGGGGCCTCTGGCGGCGCGCTGTGGTGAAGCCAGAGTCAGCCTGCCCGGCGGTTGTGCCATTGGCGCACGCCCGGTGGATCAGCATATCAAGGGGCTGCAGGCCATGGGGGCCGAGGTGAATGTGGAACATGGCTATGTTCATGCCCGTTCGCCTCGTCTCAAAGGCGCGCGTATTTTTACCGACATGGTGACCGTGACGGGTACGGAAAATCTAATGATGGCGGCCTGCCTGGCCGATGGGGCAACCGTCATCGAAAACGCGGCGCGCGAGCCCGAGGTGGTTGATCTTGCCCAGTGTCTTGCCGCGATGGGCGCACGCATCAGCGGGGCGGGCACCGACATCATCCGCATTCAGGGTGTGGAACGCCTGCATGGTGCTTCGCACCGCGTCATGCCAGATCGCATCGAGACCGGCACTTTTCTGTGTGCCGCTGCCGCCACCGGAGGTGAAGTGCGCCTGACCGGGACTTCCGCCGGGTATCTCGACGCAGTCGTTGACAAGCTGATGGATGCCGGTTGCGACATCACCAGTGAAAAATCTCCCGGCATGGAAGCGTTGACTTTACGGGCACCGGAGCGTCTCAAGGCGGTTTCCATCCGTACTGCACCTTATCCGGCTTTTCCCACCGACATGCAGGCGCAATTCATGGCCATCAACTGTGTGGCTGAAGGGACTGCAGTGATGCGTGAAACCATTTTTGAAAACCGGTTCATGCATGCCGTTGAGCTCATCCGTCTGGGGGCGGACATCAAAATCGACGGCAACACGGCTTTCGTCACTGGCGTGCGGCAGTTGCAGGGGGCCACGGTCATGGCGACCGATTTGCGCGCTTCGGCAGGCTTGGTGATTGCCGCATTGGTGGCAGAAGGTGACACCCATATCGAACGCATCTACCACCTGGATCGCGGTTACGAGCACATCGAAAGAAAACTCACCGCCCTGGGGGCAGCCATTCAGCGAGTAAAGGCCTGAGCATTTCATGAGCATGATGACCATCGCCCTTTCCAAGGGCCGCATCTTTGAAGAAACCCTGCCGCTGCTTGCCGCGGCAGGCATCGTCCCGGACGAGAATCCGGAAAAATCGCGCAAGCTCATCATCGGCACCAACCGCCCGGACGTGCGACTCATCATCGTGCGCGCCAGCGACGTGCCGACCTATGTGCAGCACGGCGCGGCAGACCTGGGTATTGCCGGCAAGGATGTCCTCATCGAACACGGAGGCGAAGGGTTGTATCAGCCCGTCGATCTCAATATCGCCAAGTGCCGCATGATGGTGGCTGTGCCCGTGGGATTCGATTACGCCGGAACGGTGAAACGGGGTGCGCGTTTGTCTGTGGCGACCAAATATGTCCATACCGCCCGTCTGCATTTCGCTGCTAAAGGCGTGCATGTCGACCTGATCAAGCTGTACGGTTCGATGGAATTGGCGCCGCTCGTCGGTTTGTCCGATGTCATTGTCGATCTGGTATCCACTGGCGGTACGCTCAAAGCCAACCATCTTGAGGCCGTCGAAACCATCATGGAGATCAGCTCGCGTCTAGTGGTCAACCAAGCCTCGCTCAAGCTCAAGCACGCGGACATCCATCCCATCATCGAAACCTTCCGTCGTGCCGCGGCTGCCTGATTTTTCTTTTTTGGAATTGCCTTCATGAACGCCCCCGCCATTACCCGTCTTGATGCCTCGTCTCCGGATTTTCGTGCGAGTCTGACCGCACTTCTGGCTTTCAACGATGCTACCGACGCGGCCATCCAGAATGCTGTATCCGACATCCTCGCTGCAGTCCGTGCGCGCGGCGATGCGGCAGTCATCGAGTACACCGCGCGTTTTGACCGCCTCAACGCCCCCGATATGGCTGCGCTGGAGTTGAGCCATGCGGCGCTTGAAAACGCACGAGCCAACCTGCCCGCCAACCTGCGAGAGGCGCTGGAGCAGGCGGCCGAACGGGTGCGTGCTTATCACGAGCGGCAACGTCAGGAATCCTGGACCTATACCGAAGCCGATGGCACTGTGCTGGGGCAGCAGGTTACCGCGCTTGACCGGGTGGGGCTGTATGTCCCCGGTGGCAAGGCGGCTTACCCCTCGTCGGTGCTCATGAATGCCATTCCTGCCAAGGTGGCCGGGGTGAAGGAACTCATCATGGTGGTGCCCACACCCGATGGTGTGAGAAATGATCTGGTGCTCGCCGCCGCTGCCATTTCCGGGGTGGATCGCGTGTTCACCATCGGTGGAGCACAAGCCGTGGGGGCGATGGCCTATGGCACGGCAAGCATTCCCCAGGTGGACAAGATCGTCGGCCCCGGCAACGCCTATGTGGCCGAAGCCAAGCGCCGCGTATTCGGCATTGTCGGCATCGATATGATCGCCGGGCCATCTGAGATTCTGGTGATTTGCGATGGCCAGACGAACCCGGACTGGATTGCCATGGATTTGTTTTCACAGGCCGAGCACGACGAATTGGCGCAAGCCATTCTCGTGAGTCCGGATGCGGCCTTTCTGGATGCGGTCGAAGCCAGTATTGCCCGTTTGCTGCCCCAGATGCCGCGACGCGAGGTCATTGCCACCTCCATCGGCACTCGCGGTGGGTTGATTCTTTGCCGTGATCTGGATGAAGCCGCCGAAATCGCCAATCTCATTGCGCCCGAGCACCTTGAACTTTCGGTGGAAGACCCGAATGCCATGCTGCCCGCCATTCGCCATGCCGGTGCCATTTTCATGGGGCGCAATACCTGCGAGTCGCTGGGCGACTACTGTGCAGGCCCCAACCACGTGCTTCCGACCTCGCGCACGGCACGCTTCTCCTCGCCGCTGGGGGTGTACGACTTCCAGAAACGTTCCAGCTTGATTCACGTTTCTGCTGCCGGTGCGAAAACGCTGGGAAATATTGCTGCCGATCTGGCTTATGGCGAGGGTCTTCAGGCCCATGCGCGTTCGGCAGAGTATCGCGCCGGACGCTGAGCGCGATGCCGGGGGTTACCCCGGTTTGCCGTCTGCCCGGGGGCACCAGTAAAGCGGTGCATATTTCCAGGCCCAGGCACTAAAAGTCAGCAACCACAGCCCGCCCGCGACAAATACCAGATACGGGGGCACGGGCAGAATGTCGGGGGCCATGCGCGTCAATGCGGTCGCCTGGATCAGCCAGAACAGCTTCCAGGTTGCTTCATCGGCAACCAGCGCCTTGCCGGAATGCCCCAGCGTGACGCGCGATGCCATGGCGATGAGCATGGTGCTGAAAAATCCGATACCCAATGCATGCAGCGGCGTCATGCCCAGTGACCCGTTGAAGCCCAGCGCTTGTGCGGCGCTCTCCAGCCCATGCAAGGCAAAAGCCAGCCCTGCCCAGAGAAAGGCGATGTGGAGCATGGCCAACAAGCGTGTGCTCCAGCTGGGACGTAACCCCCAGACCGAACTGAACCAGAAGGTCATGCCCGCCAGCGGCAGATCGACCAGCCAAGTCAGTGCGCTCAACCCGCTGGCTTGTAGACCGGCATGGGCCAGACAGGCAGCCAGCATCAGCCACAAGAGGCCAAAAGGACGAATGAGCACATAAGCGGGCACGATGCGGCTGGTAAACCACGGGATCATGCGATGGCAGACCGTGAGAAACAGGGGGGTCAAACAGGCCCACAAGCCCAAGGCGTTTGACCCGCTGACAAAGGCAGCGGTGCCCTGTGCCTGCCATAGAAAAAACAGCGCATCCCCCATCCAGCCGAACCCCAGGCTGACCAGCGTGATCCAGGCATGCCGTTTGTCTTGCGGTGCTGCGCGTGCCACGCTGTACCACAGGGCCACGGTGCCTGTTCCCCAGCCTGCAAGGTGCAGCAGCCCCCCCACGAGTCCCAGTTTCGGCGACCAAGCGGTTGCGTAGAGCATGACCACGCCCAGCCCCATGCACAACGCGGTGGTGATATAGGCTGCGCGTGGGATTTTTGTGGCGTTCAGCCAGTTGGGAGCGGCAGTAAACAGAAAACCGAAAATGAAAAACGGGAACAGCCCATAAATCATCATCCAACCGTGAAGTAGCGGTGCAGGCAGGCTTGCATCGGCGAGTCCAGGGTGGCCCGTATATCGCAAGCCCAGGTCAAACAGCCACCAGAGCAGCGTGAGCGGGGCGAGCAGGGCTCCGGGCAGAAAGGTGATGCGGTGTGGCGCTGCGGTCAGGGTTGACCAGAGGTGGGACATGGCGGGGCATTCATGAGGGGAATGCCGGGGCATGCTAGTCATTGACGGGCGGGCTTCCTTGATCAGGGTCAAGGAAGCTCGGGACACCCCGTTTTCTCAGGAAGCCGTTTGCGGTGAGGCCAGGATTTCTTTCAGGGCCGAGGCCAGGGCGGCGCATTGCGTGTCAGTGCCGATGGTGATGCGCAGAAATTGTTCGATACGGGCCTGTTTGAAGTGACGCACGATGATGCTGCGAGCCCGCAAGGCAGCAGCCAACTGCGCCGCATCATGCTGGGGATGGCGTGCGAAGATGAAATTGGCCGCCGAGGGCAGCACTTCGAAGCCTTGTGCCGTCAGTTCACGGGTCAAGTGATCGCGGCTGGCGATGACTGCATCGCAGGTTTGCTGGAAGTGGGCGTGATCTTCCATGGCGGCGACAGCGCCGACTATGGCCAGTCGGTCGAGGGGGTAGGAATTGAAACTGTTCTTGATACGTTCCAGTGCTTCGATCAGTTCGGGGTGCCCGACGGCGAAACCCACGCGTAATCCGGCCAGCGATCGTGACTTCGAGAGGGTCTGAATGACCAGCAGGTTGGGATAACGCCCTACCAGGGTGGCGGCGCTTTCTCCGCCGAAATCGATATAGGCCTCATCGACGACGACGACGACCTCAGGCCGTCCGGCCAGCAGGCGTTCGATTTCCGCGAGCGGCAGAAGGCACCCCGTCGGTGCATTGGGGTTGGGGAAGATGATGCCGCCGCATTCGGGGGCTGCCAGATAGTCATCCACACAGATGGCAAAGTGTTCATCCAGAGGCAGGGGGTGGCCAGTAATGCCATAAAGCCCGCAGTAAACCGGGTAAAAACTGTAGGTGATGTCGGGAAAAAGCAAGGGCGCATCCTGCTTGAGCAGCCCGAGAAAGGCATGTGCCAGAACTTCGTCTGAACCATTACCGACAAAAACCTGTGCGGGAGAAAGATCATGGCAGGCGGCAATTGCGGCTTTGAGCCGGTCGGCATTGGGATCGGGGTAGAGGCGCAGGTTCTCGCCGATTTCTGCTTGTAATGCCGTGATGACCTGTGGTGATGGGGGATAGGGGTTTTCGTTGGTGTTGAGTTTGATCAGATTGGGCAGTTTGGGTTGTTCGCCCGGAACATAGGGGGTGAGTCCGCGAACAACGGTGCTCCAGTAGGGATTCATGGCGGTGTCAGGTAGTCAGATGAAAGAGGCGACGGACAGAAAAGCAGCAGGATGGCAAGCAAGATGGGGATGTCCAGGGCGTTGCGTAAAAAGTGTGCCACAAGGCTGGAACCCTCAGTGGTGGCTGATGTTATCATGCAGGCCGATTTTGCTTGGCTGATGACTCTGCTTCTGCGTCGACTCTGGTTTTAGCTCTTTCTTGTTGATCTCTCACATCGCCCTTTTGTCTGCTTTACGTTTATTCCCCCGCGCGATTTCGACGACAGTTCTTATGGTTTTTTATGCGGCAAGCTGAACTTTTCCGTAACACCCTGGAAACCCAGATTCAGGTTGTCCTGAACCTGGATGGTTCTGGTCAGTGCAGCCTCGATACAGGGGTTCCTTTCCTGGAACACATGCTCGACCAAGTGGCACGCCATGGTCTGATTGATTTGCAGATTCAGGCAAAAGGCGACCTCCATATTGATGCTCACCATACCGCCGAAGACATGGGCATCACCCTGGGGCAGGCGTTTGCCCGGGCAGTCGGGGACAAAAAAGGCATCCGCCGTTATGGCCATGCTTACGTGCCATTGGACGAAGCACTGTCGCGGGTGGTGATCGATTTGTCTGGCCGTCCCGGACTTGAGTTTCATGTGGCGTTTACACGTGCCCGTATTGGCGATTTTGATGTCGATCTGTTTCGTGAGTTTTTTCAGGGTTTTGTGAATCACGCGGGGGTGACCCTGCATATCGACAATCTGCGGGGTATTAACGCACACCACCAGGCCGAGACTGTTTTCAAGGCGTTTGGTCGTGCCTTGCGTATGGCTCTTGAGGTTGACGTTCGTCTGGGGGATGCCATGCCTTCGACCAAAGGGACACTGTAATGACTGCCGATATTGCTATTGTCGATTACGGCATGGGCAATCTGCATTCCGTGGCCAAAGCCGTCGAGCACGTCGCTCCGCAAGCCAAGGTGATGGTCACCGGTGATCCAGCTTTCATCGCTTCTGCCGGGCGGGTGGTCTTTCCCGGCCAGGGTGCGGCACCTGACTGCATGGCGGAAATCGAGGCGCGTGGTTTGCGTGAGGCCATTCTCGATGCGGCAAGAAATAAACCTTTTTTGGGTATCTGCATGGGCTTGCAGGTACTCTTCGCCCATAGTGACGAAGGCAACACGCCTTGTCTGGGCGTGTTGCCTGGGCATGTCAAACGCTTTGCTGACGGCATGACGGATGCAGCAGGCAATAAGCTGAAAGTGCCGCACATGGGTTGGAACAATGTGCACATGCCCATGCCCCATCCACTTTGGGCGGGCATTGCCGAAAGTGAGCGTTTTTATTTTGTGCATAGCTATTACTGTGTGCCGACAGAGGCCGAGGTGACGGCCGGTTTCAGTCGCTATCCCTTCGATTTCGTCTGTGCGGTGGCGCGGGATAACTTGTTTGCCGTGCAGTTTCACCCTGAAAAAAGCGCCGCAGCGGGGTTACGCCTGCTTGCCAATTTTGTGAACTGGGACATTTAGTCATCTAAGGACGTGATTGCATGTTGATCATTCCCGCTATTGATCTGAAAGATGGGCACTGTGTTCGCCTCAAGCAGGGCGAAATGGACAGTGCGACTGTGTTTTCCGCCAACCCGGCAGAAATGGCCGAAAAATGGTTGGCTAGTGGTGCGCGACGTTTGCATCTGGTCGATTTGAACGGCGCATTTGCTGGTAAACCGGTCAATGAAAAAGCCATCAGGGCCATCGTCGATGCCGTTGGTGACGATATTCCCGTACAACTGGGCGGGGGGATTCGTGATCTCGATACCATCGAACGCTATCTGGATGACGGCATCACGTACGTCATCATCGGCAGTGCGGCGGTGAAGAATCCCGGATTCCTGCACGATGCCTGTATCGCTTTTCCGGGGCACATCATCGTCGGACTCGACGCCAAGGACGGCAAAGTGGCCGTGGAAGGTTGGTCAAAGGTCACTGGCCATGATGTTGTCGACCTGGCAAAACGGTTTGAGGATTATGGGGTTGAGTCCGTGGTGTACACCGATATCGGTCGTGACGGTATGCTCTCCGGAGTCAACATTGAAGCCACGGTGAAACTGGCGCGAGCCTTGAGTATCCCTGTGATTGCCAGTGGCGGCATTACCAATCTGGATGATGTGCACAACCTGTGTGCGGTCGAATCTGAAGGCATCATGGGGGCGATTACCGGTCGCGCCATTTATGAAGGCACACTTGATTTTGCTGCTGCACAAGCGCTGGCAGATCAACTGTCCGGTCGATAACTTCTTGTGACTGCGCATTGACATGGGTTTGGCCAAACGCATCATCCCTTGCCTGGATGTCACGGCCGGTCGGGTCGTCAAAGGTGTGAATTTCGTCAATCTGCGCGATGCCGGTGATCCGGTTGAAATTGCCCGGCGATATGACGAGCAGGGTGCCGATGAGTTGACATTCCTCGATATCACGGCGACGTCTGACAACCGTGATCTGATCTTGCACATCATTGAAGATGTTGCTGCCCAGGTTTTCATTCCGTTGACTGTCGGCGGCGGAGTGCGCGCGGTGGAAGATGTGCGCAGACTGTTGCACGCCGGAGCAGACAAGGTATCGATCAATACCTCCGCCGTATTCAACCCGCAACTCGTCAAGGATTGCTCCAGTCGTTTCGGTGCGCAGTGCATTGTGGTGGCCATTGATGCAAAACAAACAGCATGGGGTGCCCACCCAAAATGGGAAATTTTTACGCATGGCGGGCGCAAACCCACGGGGTTAGACGCAGTTGAGTGGGCTCGTCGCATGGAAACGATGGGGGCAGGCGAGATCTTGCTGACCAGTATGGACCGTGATGGTGCCAAGATCGGTTTTGACCTGAACTTGACCCGTGCTGTGGCCGATGCGGTGAATATTCCGGTGATTGCCAGTGGTGGTGTCGGCACTCTGCAACACCTCGCCGATGGAGTGAATAAGGGGGGGGCGGATGCCGTGCTGGCAGCCAGTATTTTTCATTTCGGGGAATTCACTGTGGAACAGGCGAAATTACACATGCAGACCCAGGGGATTGAGGTTCGGTTGTGACCATGAGCAAACACGATGCCTGGTTGAACAAAATTAACTGGTCTATCGATGGTTTGGTGCCTGCCATTGCGCAAGATGCCGGTACGGGCGCGATTCTCATGGTGGCCTGGATGAATCGTGAAGCGCTGAAACAGACGGCAGAGAAGGGTGAAGCCGTCTATTGGTCGCGCTCACGCAAAAAATTGTGGCACAAGGGCGAGGAATCCGGGCATACCCAGAGAGTGTTGGAAATTCGTACAGACTGCGATGAGGATGTCATCCTCATCAAGGTTGAGCAGGTGGGCGATATCGCCTGCCACACTGGGCGGCACAGTTGTTTTTTTCAGCGTCTGGAAGAAGGTCAATGGCAAGCCGTTGAGCCAGTCCTGAAAGACCCGCACGAGATCTACAAGAAATGAACCCGGATACGCTTGCTCGTCTCTTTGCGACGTTGCTCGCACGTAAGGAGGCAGACCCCCAGTCGTCCTATGTGGCCAAGCTGTACCACAAGGGGCTGGATGCCATCCTCAAGAAAATTGCCGAGGAAGCCGCGGAGACCATCATGGCCGCGAAAGAAGGTGATCGGGAAAAAATCGTCTATGAGACGGCCGATCTATGGTTTCATTCTTTGGTTTTGTTGGCCCATCAAGGCATTTCCCCCGATGAGATTCTCAACGAACTGGCTCGCAGGGAAGGTGTTTCCGGTATTGCGGAAAAGGCTTCCCGTAAGGAACAACCATGAGTAGCGACTGCATTTTCTGCAAGATTGCGGCGGGTGATTTGCCCTGCAAGAAAGTCTATGAAGATGGTGACTTGATTGCATTCCACGACATTCACCCGATTGCGCCTGTCCATTTCATGATCGTTCCCAAGGAGCACCTTGGGTCTTTGGCTGACGCCCATGCACGCCATGAAATGTTGCTGGGGCGCATGTTGCTGCTGGCCCCCGTTCTGGCAAAGGAACAAGGTCTGGAAGACGGGTTTCGCACTGTCATCAACACCGGGCGTGGTGGTGGGCAGGAAGTCATGCATCTACACATGCACGTTTTTGGTGGCGGTCGCCCCCGCACCATGTAATTTTTGAGGAGACAAAAATGGGTTCTTTCAGCATCTGGCACTGGTTGATTGTTCTGGTCATCGTGTTACTTGTGTTCGGCACCAAAAAACTGCGCAACATCGGCGGCGATTTGGGGGGAGCCGTGAAAAATTTCAAGGAAGCCGTGAACGAGGAAAAGAACAAGCCGACCGAGTTGCCTCGCAATGAAGTGGGCAGCGGTTCGACCATCGAAGGTGAGATCAAAAACAAGCAGGAAAGCTGAAATCGAATTGGCCACAAGGGACAAGATCTCTGCGGTTCACGATTTCATGATCACCTCTCATCATGTTTGATATCGGTTTTTCTGAACTACTGGTCATTGGCATCGTGGCCCTGATCGTTATTGGGCCGGAACGCTTGCCCAAAGTGGCTCGCACCACGGGGCAGTGGCTGGGGCGCCTGAATCGCTATGTCTCGCAGGTCAAAACGGATATTGATCGCGACATGCGTCTTGAGGAATTGCGCAAGATGCAGCAGGAGATGAAAGACAGTGCCCAGAAATACGAAATCATGGCCAATGACACGGCTCGCCAGGCAGAAACAGTGGTGGCGCAGGAAACTGGCCAGATCAGCAAAATGATGCAGGCTTTGAGCGTCACAGATGGTGGCCTGACCATGAAAGAGTACGAGAAACTCCAGCAGGAGCAGACGGCAGCGCTACCGTCGCCCTCTGGACATTCTGGCCACGAAGCCATACAGAATGAGGGGCCTGAGCCGGTACCTGAGTCATTGCCCCCTGCCCGGTCTGAGTCCGAGTCTTTGGCGCATGTGACAGAAAACAAGCCTCTGTCTTGATGCGAGGCTGATGCCATGTCTCTAGAGGGTCAGGAAACCTTCATCTCTCATTTGCTGGAACTGCGCGATCGCCTTCTGCGAATCGCTCTTGCCTGGATCGTTGTGTTCGTTTGCCTGTTTCCATTGGCCAACGACCTGTACACGATTCTTGCCGAGCCGCTATTGAACAAGCTGCCGCAAGGCGGGCAGATGATTGCCACAGAAGTCGTGACGCCCTTCTTTGTGCCCGTGAAGGTGGCCATGATGTCGGCCTTTTTGCTGAGCTTGCCGTACTTGCTGTATCAGATCTGGGCTTTTGTGGCACCGGGGCTGTATAGCCACGAGAAAAAATTCATTCTGCCTTTAGTGGTATCCAGTGTCGTGTTGTTTGCTTGTGGCATGGCTTTCGCCTATTTCCTGGTGTTTCCGGTGGTGTTCGGTTTCATTGTTGGCATTGCCCCGCAGGGTGTGGCGGTGATGACAGATATTGGCAAGTATCTCGATTTCGTCATCACCATGTTTCTCGCATTTGGGATCACGTTTGAAGTGCCCGTTGTCGTCGTGGCTTTGGCCCTGATGGGTATTGTCGAAGTCGAGAAATTTAAGGAAGCCCGCCCTTACGTGATTGTGGGGGCATTCATCATTGGTGCCATCTTTACGCCGCCAGACGTGATATCGCAGATCATGCTGGCAGTGCCGCTCTGGCTGCTTTACGAACTGGGCGTGGTCATTGCGGCTTGGGCTGTGCGTCACAAAGCCATACCAGCGGCGACAGAAGTGGATGAGTTCAAGCCGCTGTCTGAAGAAGAGTTGGACGCCGAACTGGATCGCATTGAATCAGAGGAAAACAAAATCCATTGATGCACATGGCTAGTGCGGAAACAGCCATAACGCCCCTAATTGGGGCGTTATCTTTTGGTGCATGCCATATAAACCAGAGGCTTGCATGCACCGAATAAAGGCATGAGTCTTGCTTTGGGCAAGCCAGTCTTGATAGGAGAAATATATGGACGCTTTTCATTCTGGTGCAGACGTCTTGTTTGTGCTTCTCGGTGCCATCATGGTGCTGGCCATGCATGCTGGCTTTGCTTTTCTGGAGTTGGGGACAGTTCGCAAGAAAAATCAGGTCAATGCACTGGTCAAAATCCTGACGGATTTTTCGGTGTCCACCATTGCCTACTTCTTTGTTGGTTACGGCATTGCCTATGGTGTGAATTTCATGAGCGGTGCCGATATTCTGGCCGCGACAAATGGCTACGATCTGGTGAAATTTTTCTTTTTGCTGACGTTTGCCGCTGCGATTCCGGCCATTATTTCCGGGGGCATTGCCGAGCGGGCACGTTTCCAGCCGCAGTTGGCTGCAACGTTTGTGCTGGTCGGGTTCGTGTATCCCTTTTTTGAAGGCATGATCTGGAACAAGAATTTTGGGTTTCAAGCATGGTTGAGCGCGAGTTTTGGTGCCGAATTCCATGACTTTGCTGGTTCTGTCGTTGTTCATGCCGTTGGTGGCTGGATGGCGTTGCCTGCGGTTTTGTTGCTGGGCGCACGCCGTGGGCGTTATCGCCACGATGGCTTGGTGGCAGCGCATCCGCCTTCAAGCATCCCGTTTTTGGCATTGGGAGCCTGGATACTGACTGTGGGTTGGTTTGGTTTCAATGTCATGTCTGCACAGAAACTGGAAGCCGTGTCAGGACTGGTGGCCGTGAATTCCCTGATGGCGATGGTGGGGGGGACGCTGGTTGCCCTGTTTGTTGGTAAGAACGATCCCGGTTTCATTCATAACGGCCCTCTGGCTGGACTGGTGGCTGTCTGTGCTGGTTCTGATCTCATGCATCCTGTTGGGGCGCTGCTTACCGGTGGCATAGCAGGAGGCTTATTCGTGTACATGTTCACGATTACCCAGAATCGCTGGAAGATTGACGATGTTCTGGGTGTTTGGCCGTTGCATGGTTTGTGTGGTGCTTGGGGTGGCATCGCGGCCGGCATCTTTGGCATGCAGTCTTTTGGGGGAATCGGCGGGATTTCCTTATCCGCACAGCTTGTGGGGACGTTTGCCGGTGTAGTCATTGCCTTGGTGGGGGCGACGGCTGTCTACGGCTTGTTAAAACTCTCCATGGGGCTGCGTCTTGATGCAGAGGAGGAATTCAATGGCGCGGATCTTTCCATCCATAAAATTTCCGCGACAGCGGAGCGGGAAACCAACTGGTAGTTGCCTTTTCAGCTCAATGTCTTGATATGATGCGCCCGTCATAGCCCATGACGTTATTCAGGAGACTCCGAATGAACAAATCTGAATTCATCGACGCCATTGCTGCAAAAACCGAGATGTCGAAAGCCGCTGCTGGGCGCGCTCTCGAAGCCGTGTTGGAAACGATCACCGAAGCTGTGGCTAAAGGTGATTCGGTTAGCGTGATTGGTTTCGGTTCCTTTGAATCGCGCAAGCGCGCCGCTCGCACCGGTAAGAATCCGCAGACCGGTGCCGCTATCAAGATCGCAGCGACGACAGTTCCTGCCTTCAAGCCCGGCAAAGCATTCAAGGACAAAGTGGCGGCTGCCAATACCAAAAAGGGCGGAAAAAAGAAGTAGTCTCTTCCTCCATTCAAAAGAAAAAGGCACTAACGGGTGCCTTTTTCTTTTGATGGTTCAGGTTGCTTTTTGCTACTCATTTTCGTCGCCATTAATTGAAATTCGTTGCGAATAAGGCGATGGCGACGAGAGCAGGGTGAGTGCGTCAGCTGCGGTAAACAGGCTGACCTGAGTTTCGCGAAATGCTTGAGAGAAGAGCGCAGAGGACTTTTTCTTACCATAGAGAATGATGACCCCCTGCGGGTGCTGCGTTGCCCAGTGACGGAGCGCATCGTCAGAAGAGAGGATGTCAATGGAGCGGTCGAGTCGTCCGGCAAAGTGGAACTGCCCGTGGTATTTCCCAAAATGGGCAATAGGGTGCCCCTCTTTCTCAAAGCGATGTAATGCCTGAGCGATGGGGGTCATATCAAAGGCCGGTGCCAAGGGTTTGAAAACCACCGCCAGCAGCCACACCATCAGACCCATCATCGTGCCTGTGATCCAGTACACCTGATGCATGGGACGTAACCGAAGCAGCAGGCTCAGACCGACAAAAATGAAACCCACACCCGACCAGCGAGGAAGATGTGTCAGGCCTGGCGCAGAAGCGATGTCACCGATGGTTGTTTTCCAAATCAATGTGCCTCCTAGGGCAATCAGCCCAAGCGCAGGTGCGAGGGCTCGTCTGTATACGTCTTTTTGCTGCGATAGACCGTAAGCAAGCAGTAATGCAAAGGCGGGAGCTTCCGGCAAGATGTAATGGGGTTGTTTGCCGCTGATTGCAGAGAAAATGAGTATGGCAGCCAGTACCCAAACCAACGTGAAGCGCACGCCGATCTCTCGCTGATCACGCCGGATACGTTTTGCGATTTGGGTGAGCAACCCAGGCCATGCCAGCCAAGGGAACATGAGAAGAGGTAGAACAGCCAGATACCACCAGAAGGGTAATTTGTGGGCAAACGAGTTCACGACCCGATGGGCTGTTTGTCCCCAGAAAATGGCTTGGTTATAAACGGGGCCACCGTGTTGTCCGGCAGGAATGGCCCAGATCAGGGCCAAGGCGATACCCAGCAGCAACGCCAGAACAAGCTGCATATACCAGCGTCTGCGGTGTTCGATGGGGGCCCACCAAGGTGCTAATAGGGCCACAGGTAAGACATGCACGAGAATTGCCGGCCCTTTTGCCAGTATTCCCAGGCCGATACTGACACCCAGCCCCCCCCACCAGAGTGATGAAGTACGCAACGCACCACTGGCAATGGCATTCAAGCCGAGTAATGCGCAGCTGGCGACCAGCATGTCGAACATGAGCGCCTGTGCGTACACCAACCAGATCAGCATTGACAGCAGCACCCAGGGTGCAAACAGGCGGACATCGCTATGGCTTGGCCATAAACGTGCAGCCAAACGCCAAGTCATCCCAATATTGGCCAATGCCAGCAGTGGCGCAATCAAGCGTGGCCACCACGCATTGGGTCCCCATACCGCCCAGCCCAGATCAATGAGCCAGAACAACAGAGGGGGTTTGTGGCTGTAGGGCTCTCCATTCAAAAACGGTACGAGAAAGTCACCGCGCCGCCACATTTCCCAAGCAACGGCCAAATAGCGAGTTTCATCAAGAGGAATTGCTGTTCGGACACTGATGGTTGCCACGGTTAACAATGCAAGGGCGGCGATCCATCCCACCCACTGAACCAGGGGGATGCGGGGCATTGATGCCGATTGTGAAAGACGGTGCGCGGGGGATTCAGGCATGCCTGTCGGGGGGGGCATCATGGGGCGGAGTTTGTGAATGCAAAGGGAATCCTGATTCCTGATCGAGTTCTGCATCCAGAGAAACACCGTGGCGATGGCGACGGTACAGCCAAACCCCCATCAGACTGGATACGACAAACAGCACGATAGCGAGCGTGAGTCGCAGAGCTGGGTCAAAGTTGACGCCACTGCCCGCCAACGCAAAAACCAGAGTTTGCGGAATGTAGCCGAGCGCGCTGCCAGCGAGAAAAGGTGCGGCGGAAACGCTGCATACACCGGCTACCAGATTGGTTCCAACGTTACTGCCGATGGGGAGCAGTCGAATGATGACTGCCATGGAAAAAGTATGTCCGGAGAGGAACTGATCCAGTTTGCGAATGCGTTCCTGAAAGCGGTGCACGATGAGCGCACGACCAAACCAGCGTGCATAAAAAAAGGCAATCAGACTGCCTGTTGTCGCCCCTATGACTGCCAGAACGGTTCCCAAAACAAAACCAAAAGCATATCCCCCCAGAAAGGCAACGACCTGCCGGGGAAAACCTATTGCCGTTGTCAGAGCCGCCATACCGATGAAAACAGCCTCCCCTCGAAGGCCTTGACCTCTCACCCATGTATCGACCCAGCGTTCACTGAGCATTTCGCCCAGATCGAATGTTTTGATGGCCAAGCCAATCAAGGCCATGGTCAGAATCAGGGCAAGACCTTTTAGAAGAATGCGTAATGTCACAGCGAGGAAGAAACAAACACGAAGTGAGCCTGGTTATAGCGTGGTGACGATGGGATGTTTTGCCCGGCGCATCAACCAGCTCACACCGAACAGATCAACGATACCGACCCACAAACGGTTGTGAAGGCCGTATTTGGATGTGCCGCGTTCACGTGGTCGGTGATTGACGACCACCGATTCCACTTGGCCACCATGGCGTTGCACCAAGGCGGGCAGAAAGCGATGCATATGGTCGAAATAGGGCAAGCGCAAGAACGTCTCGCGGCTGAACACTTTTAATCCACATCCCGTATCAGGGGTCGAATCTTTCAGCATGCCTGAGCGCACGCTATTGGCCGTTCTCGATGAAAAGCGGCGTAGCCAAGTATCGCGACGATTGGCCCGCCACCCTGCCAGCATGTGCAGATTGTCTTCTGGTGTGGCCAAGCGCAAACGATCAAGCAGTTTGGGAATATCTGCCGGATCGTTTTGACCATCACCGTCAAGCGTTGCAATCCAGTTGAAATTGGCAGCGAGAACGCCTGTCGTGATGGCTGTGCTTTGACCACAGCCAGTCAGGTGTCGCAGAACACGCAATTGAGGGATGGCGTCAGTCATCCGTCTTAACTCTGTCAGAGTGGAATCGGTGCTGCCATCGTCGACATAGATAATTTCAAACGCAGCCAGCTGTCGGGATGAGGCAACGATCTCCCTGATCAAGGGCTCAATGTTCGCCGCCTCGTTTTTGACAGGGACAACGACGGACAAACATTCATCGAAGGGCGTAGGTGACATGCGGGCTGCTGGTGTAACGAGAGTGCACCGATTCTAGCAGTGCTACTTGCATCTTGCCCTGTAAGGGGTAGCCGTGTATTCTCGCGGCCTCTTGCGGAGAGGTGGATGAGCGGTTTAAGTCGCACGCCTGGAAAGCGTGTGTAGGTTAATAGCCTACCGCGGGTTCGAATCCCGCCCTCTCCGCCATTAGTGGTGCTGTAACGTGCGCTGTTATGCGGTTTCAGCATTTGACGCGGCTTTCTACCCACATTTCTACCCCCGCCGGTTTGAATGAATGCCTAAAAAATAGGCGCATTCCCTTTGTGAAATTTTCATGACTAGCGGTTAAGGGCGGTGCGCATTACCCTTTTTTCAATACTCCCGGAAGAACCTACTGTTTTCTGTCCGCCAAGGATGTCCTTTCGTGGTGGATATGCTTCGGTTTTCGGTGTCATCGATTTCTTCGACTGGCTTGCCATCATCGTCCCCTTTCATCAGCTTCTACAACCTTCAGCCAGCCCACCGGGTCTTGGCTGGCGTATTCCAATACCAAGGCCAGTTCATCGCCGGTGTAGTGCCAGCGTTCGGCCATAGCCAGAATGCGCCGCTTCAGGTCAGCATTGATTATTTTTGACGTTACAGCCGTTACAGGCGTGCAAGCCGCTGTTTGTGCGGGTTTCGGTGTAACGTCCGTGCCGTTACATGAAGTTACAGCCGTTACACCCAAAGCCGGGAAGGGGGCGCATGTAACGTCTGTAACGCGTAACGTCCGCTTGCCGTTACAGCCGTAAGCCTTGCCGTTGCTGGGTTGCACGGCTGTAACGTGTGTAACGTTGTTTTCCAAGTGAGTCAGCAAGGATTCAAGCCCCATGTTCGGCCCCAAGTTTGTCGGCTTTCATGGGGTACAGCTTCACCACACGCCCACTGATTCGGTAAGGCTTGGCGCGTTCGCCATTCGCGCCGGGGGCACAAAACACACCCGAATCTTGCAGCGCATCCAAGGCCTGCCCAAAGTCAAAGCCTTTGAGGGATTCGCGCAGTCCTGCCGCCGTGAACAGATATTCACGACTTCCCATGGAATCACGCCACCATCCGGCGCGGTCACGTACCTGGGTTTCATGGTCATTGTCCACATCCGAGAAACGGCTATCGCCATGCCGTTCAATGAAGTCTGTTACGCGTTCCAGAATTTGCCGCCGTTCGTCGTTGCCGCGCCCGCGCAGGGTTTGCCATGCCTTGAAGCCTGCCGCCGCCGCTTTGACAGCCTCACCCTCGGGCCAGCCGGTTAAACCGTATTCCGTGGCCACTTCGCCCGCCAAGGCCATCAAAGCAAAGCGCCCCGCTGCCCGTTTGTCTTGGCCTTCTCCTTCGCCCGCTGCAAAGTCAGGCAAGCCCTTGATGCGTTCCAGCAAAGCGCAAAAGTCACGTTCATCGCGTGTCAGCTTTTCCAGAAAGGCCCGGCCTGCATGGCCGTAGTGGTGGCTTGCCTCTCGCTTGAGGGCATCAGATAGGGCCGTGCCACTTTCAAAATGGTGCAAGGTGTCCCATGCGCCATAGGCTCGCGCCGCCGGTATATCCAGCAAGCGCACAGACTGCCCGGCCTTGGCGCGGTGTCCGCCTTCCTGCATGGTGGTGGCTATGGTGCGTTCGCCACTGGATAGCACAACACATCGCCAGCGCGTTACGCCCCGCGCTTGTCCGGTTCGGCTTGCGCGTTGTTTGCCACGCCCATTGCCCAAGGCATAGACAATCGCCCCGACTTCTTTGGGGTCGCATTCGCTGATTTCATCCAGCGCCAACAGGCAGTCATTGAACAGCGCCGCCGCGCCTTCCATGCCGTTTGCCGTAGCTCGCCAGCTTCGTTTGAAATTGGGGCCACCCCAGATTGAACAGGCGGCTTCAATGGCCGTGGTTTTGCCGGTGCTACTGTCTCCCACAAAATGCACCCCGCCGCCCTCAGCGTTGCAGCGTGCCAGCATTGGCCCGGCAAAGGCCGCTGATAACGCCAAGGACAGCCACGGGTTGCCCACCGCCAAGGCGGCAATGTGCTTTTGCCAGTCCGCCAGATTGCCCGCCGTGGTGTGTTCATCGTGGCCACGCTCGCCAGACTGGAAAATCACGCCCGCCGCTTTGGGGCCGATTACCGCATCCGGCAAGACGAAAGAACCTTCACACCAGCCCACTTGCAGGGCACAGCGCATCCGGTGCTTGGGGGGTTTGGCTTGCAGGTAGTTCGCCAGCAAGGTTTTTCCCAGTGGGTCGATTTCCACGCCCATACTCAACAGCTCGCCGCGCAGGTCTGATCCATCGCCTTTCAATAGTTCCATAGGCATTGCCCACTCACGCCACCGTCCAAGCGAATTTTTGAAACGCAACAGCCGCCCGAAATTGTTGTCTTGGCCGTCAAAGGTGACGGCTTGCACGGTCAAGGGGGAACACACCCAAGATTGAGTCAGTTCCGGCGGGGCATCGCCTTTGACGTTCTTGATACCGAAGTACCACACGCCGGGGCGGTACTTCATGCCGCCATGTTCAAGCCAATCCTCAAACACCAGAAAGCGGGGGCGTTCGTGAATGCTGGGGATGGGGTTTTTATCGCCTTCGCCGGAAATTTGGCCTTCAGAATCGTCCGGTATCGGGTTTTCTTCTTGGGGTTGAGGTTCGCCCATTAGCGAAGCTGCCGCGCTTGTTATGGCGCGTTGTACGGCCTGCAAGCCAGCCTGCCCGTAAAGCGCTGCCATGTCGTTGAAGTCTGTGGCCTCATTGGTGCGCGGGGTTTCGTGAGGGTTGCCAAAGTCAGGCAATGCCACTACGCCCCCCACGGCCTTAGCCGCTTCCGTGGCTTTGGTCTTGCCGGGGTTGCCGTCCGTGGCTACGTCATCATCCGCGCACAGAATCAAAGACAGGGCGGGAAACTTGGCCCGCAGTGCCGTAGCTACATCTTCCAGATTGCCTGCGGTGAACGCTACAGCTACCGGGTAGCCCGTGGCTTCATGAATGGTGGCACCTGTGGCGAAGCCTTCACAGATACACAAAACCGCCGCGCCGTCCAGGTTGCCGATACTGAAATAAAGCCCGTTGCGCCGCCCACCGTACAACCCCTTTTTGCCTGCGCTTCCATCGGCGGGTTTCTCGGGGGCAATGCGTTCCAGATTCCACAATTTGCCTGCCGTGTCCCGCATGGGAACCAGTAGCCAGCCATTCGGCCTCAGCCTTGTGTTGTGGGGCTGGATACCCTTCTTCACCAGGTAGACAGAGTCCGCAGGGGCTGGGTGCGCCGCTGTCCATATGTCCGCCGCCCAACGCGCGGCTTTGGCTTGGCGTTGCTGTTTGGCTTGCGCGGCTTCCTTGCGGGCCTGTTCAACCCTTGCCGCAAAGGCTTTGCGTTCGGCTGGGGTGGCTGGTTTGTCCCGGCTGGCCTGCCATTCGCTGGAAAGGCCGGTTGACCAATCGCCAAACACACCGCCTTGGCCGTCATCAAACAGCTTGCACCATGCGCTTTTGTTGGTGCGGGGCTTGCCGGGGCTGGCAAAGCGGTGAAACTTGCCGGGGTGAATGTCGGGCGGTGGTTCCAGCCCAGCGGCCCGCATGGCGTCTTGAAATTGAATGTTGGGATTCATCGCGCGCTCCTTATGCCGATGCAATCAGGGCGCGGATGTCATCCACTTTCCAAGCGGTAACACGCGGCCCAAGTTTTACCGGCTTGGGAAATCGCCCGGTTTTGACGCCATTCCACCAGCAGGATTTTTTTACCGGGATGATCGGGGGAATTGCTGCTCGTGGGCGTTTCGGCCCTTTTCCGCTCTCACGGTTTTCAGCAGCTTGGGCTTCTGTGATTTCGGATTGCCCAATAATTTGGAGCAATCTAATAAAGCCGGTTTGCGGGATGTTTAGAGTGACCATGTTTGCTGTCCTTTCGCGTCCAAAATCGAACAGCCCGTATTTATTTACATCACCAGCGCCATGTCCATGGACAAACATGGGCCAATATTTCAGCAATATTTTCCCCCCCTCTCGAAATTATTAAAGTGGCACTAAATGTGCTTATTCCGGGTTTTTTGGGCCTAACTAAACCCGCTGTCTTTGATCTCGTAAATCAGCTCGGTGTTTTTACTGAATCGAGCAATTTTGTCGCCACGTTGCCATGTCCACCCCGGCCCGTGAATGGTCACTTTTTCGCCTCGCTCCGATTTGTTGAATGTACATTTAAACGCAACAGCCAATTCATTGCTCACCATCACCACGCCATCACTAAAAAGCTTGCTGATTTCTGCCCGAATATCTCGAATGCCCCTGCTTTCATCCTTTGTCGAATAGCCAAACTCTTTTGCCACTTGCTCATCTGCGGTGTAGCGTTTGCCGAAGCGCCGCATTTCAACTTCTGATGCCAGAAACACGGCTATTTTTCGACCCACCTGAGGTGGCTTACCAACGGGTCTGGATGGCGAAAGAATGGGCACCCCGTTCAGGTTCAAACGCTCAATCATCCCTTTCTTGTTGCGCTTTACTCCGCTTAGCCAGCAGAGTCCGCTCTCTTCGAGAATGGGGTGTAGCAAGGCATCGAATAAAACACGATCTCCGACCTTCAGCACTGCTCTAAGCGGCTTCTGTTTGAATCTTTGTTTTTTCACCACGCGCCCTTTCACGCTTGCCCTTGTTTTCGCCCTTGGGGATCAGCCTCGGGCTAGGTGCGGCAAACCGTCATGCCGCTTGCGAGTGCTGTTCGCGCATCAGGTCAAGCAAAAACTCGGGGGCAAGATCGGCCCCGTTCGCCCATGCCACTGTTCGCATCGCTGGATGCTGGTAAGCCGTCGCAAACTGTGCCGGGTCGCGTAAGGCGGAAAACACTTCGCCATCAAGCTCATGGGATAAATCGACTTGCCCGGCCTCGCCATTGTTGAACCGCAGAAACAGGCGATGGCCAGGCAATGGGTTTACTTCGGTCGTATGCAGAATCATCGTTGTCACTCCAGAGGATTAATCGGTTTCAGGGGCTTTTTCTCCAAAGCCAGCGCCCAGTCTTCGGCCAATTCGTCACGGTGCAAGGCCAGCCATTCGCGCACCAGCGACAAGGCCCGCACGGGCAACTCACCGGCGTACACCTTGCCGTCAAGAGTAATCAAGGCTTCGTGGTCGCCATAGACGGCGTGAAAGTGCATTGGCGGGTGTTCGCGCCAGTTCATGTAAATGGTGATGCCAAAGAATCTCGAAATTTCGGGCATTACGCTACCTTTCGTATGGGGGTCACACTCGCCACATCTGGAACCCTGCCGCAGTAGTCGGCCCATGCTTGCATGAGCATGGTTCGCTTCTCGATCAGATCGCCTCGCCGGTATGCCGCTTCCACCTTGTCGGGCAGGCTATGGGCCAGTGCGTGTTCGCAGACTTCGCGGGGGAATGAATTGGCTAGCGATTCCGCGCACCAGTCGCGGAAACTTGAACGAAAGCCGTGCATGGAAATGTCGCCGCGATTCATGCGTCGCAATACCGCCGTCAGGCTCATGTCGGAAAGTGGCTTGCCGGGTTTCGTCCCGGGGAAAACCAGCTCCCCCATGCACGGCAATGATTCCAGCAAGGCCAGCGCCGCCGCTGATAGTGGCACCCGATGTTCACGCTTGGCTTTCATGCGCTCAGCGGGGATCACCCATAGCGCCGCGTCAAGGTCAAACTCTGACCACGTCGCCAACCGGATTTCACCAGATCGGCAGGCGGTCAGAATCGCCAGCTCTACCGCCTTCGCTGCAATGCCCTTCTGCCCACGCAGCGCGGCCATGAATGCGCCGACTTCCTGCCACGGCAAAGCCGGATGATGCTCAACTCGCTTGCTTCGGCCTGGATCAGCCAGCAAGTTATCCAGATGCCCGCGCCACCGCGCCGGGTTTTCGCCTTGCCGGTATTTGGAGACCGTCGCCCAATCAAGAATTGACTCGATACGCCCCCGCAGGCGGGTTGCCGTTTCGGTCTTGCTTGCCCAGATCGGTTGCAACACCTGGACGATCAGCGCGGTATCAATCAGCGCAACGGGGAGCTTGCCAATGATCGGACTGGCGTAGGTCTCAAGGGTGTTCCCCCACTGGCTTGCATGTTTGGCATTTTTCCAAGCACTCCGATGCGCCGCGATATAGGCCGCCGCGCATTGGTCAAACGTCATCATCTTGGCGCGTTCCAGTGCCTCGTTCAGCCTGGAAGCCTTGCGAACTTCTAGCGGGTCTTTGCCTTCCAGCAAAAGCAGGCGGTGTTCCCGCGCCGTTGCTCTGGCCTCTGGCAATGTCACGGTATGCACCGCCCCCAAGCCCATTTCCCTCTGTTTCCCGGATAGGGTGAACCTGAATACCCATGACTTGCTGCCCGACGGTGAAACCTGCAAATAAAGACCCGCGCCATCACCGTAATAACCCGGTTTCCTCTTCTTGCTTACCCCCAAGGGTGTCAACTTATCCACCAGCCGCGCCATGATCACCCTCATCAGTTAAACGTGGGCAGGGCCATTTCCTACCCACATTCCTACCCACACGACAGGGGTGGATTCTGTCGGATTATTGCGGAATGGTGTGGACTATCTTTTACGTTAAAGCCCTTGTAGCAAGGGTTTTAGCGGATTTATCCGGATATTGGTGGACTACCTTATGGCGGACGCCCTCTCCGCCAAAACATCAAAATAATGCGCTAACTTTGGCTCCAAAATGATTTGTGCGCATTGCCATCGTTCCATGACCCCAGTTGCTTTGTTTGGAAACCGCACCCAATCAGCATAAAAAACGCGGGATTTTTACGCTGATGCTGGCGGCCAACCTGACCGTGTTGTCGACTCTCATGGTTTGTCTTTGTTTGTCTTTGAGAGTGGCCCTGTCAACGCGAAACACGGGATTGCCACGATGTCCGCACTGGGCAGCACGCTCTACGGTGTGGCCTGATGTGTCCCCTGCTGAAGCACGTCGGTGGTGCGCAGACCTCAATCTTCAACGCGCTGAAATCAGCCTTTGTTCAGTGCTTCTCCTGTGACCAGCGATAGTCTTCGGCGGGCAATGTGGTTTTCTGCTCCAGCAGAATCTGAGCCAGGAGCTCTGCTGAAGCCGGTGCCATGGTCACGCCATAACGAAAATGGCCGCTGTTGATATATAGATTGCGCAGAGCGGGGTGACGCGCAATGGTCGGCAGGTTGCCCGGAGACCCCGGTCGAAGTCCAGACCACTGTTTGACTTGTTCTGCTTGTGCCAGTGCAGGCAGGGTATTCAGGGCGAAATGCAGTAATTCGTCATGCGCTGTGCGGGTCGTGGATTTGTCAAAACCCGCTTCTTCCAGGGTGCTGCCTGCCAGGATATGCCCATCAAGGCGAGGCACCAGATATCGACCTGCGTTGTAAACAATGTGGCGCAGCATGCCCGGCTCGGCTTTGAACAAAAGAATCTGGCCGCGCACTGGCGCGATGTGCAGGCCAAGTGATTCATCCCCTAGACACGCGCGGCTCCATGCACCTGCGCAGACCACGAAGCGCTCTGCGCGCAACTCGCATCCCTCTGCTGTGGTGATGGCCGCGATGTTGTCAGCATGCCGTCTGAAGCCTGTTACGCGGGTGTGGGGCAGCAGGGTGATGTCCGACTGCGCACACGCTGCGTGCACGGCGCGGGCAATGCGCGGGTTACGAGCTTGAGCGACTTGCGGCAACCACAGCGATGCCGTGTTCCCGTCTGAATCGAGCGGCCTGAATTCGGTAGCAGGAGCACACTGCCAGCCGTGGGCCGCGCACCACGATTCCGCCGTCGATTTATCAAAATGCCCCATCGCCAACATACCGCAAGCCTGATATTCCGGATCAATTCCGGTGGAAGCAAGCAAGGCCTCGGCTAGGCGAGGCCATAATGTCCGGCCCCGTTCACTGAGCGCATTGACCTCTTTTTCGTAATCCCACGGCAGAAGCGGGGAGAGAATGCCAGCGCCAGCCCAGGTTGACTCTTGTGCCATTTCACCCTGCTCAGCCACCGCCACATGCAAGCCCTCACGCCGCAACGCCATGGCGCTGAGCAGGCCATTGATACCGCCGCCAATAATCAGAACATCCACATTCATCGCAAATCACAAGGTGACAAGGTCTGAAATTGTAACTGCCTCTTCTGCCGCTCGGCCCGGTGTCCACATGGCGTGGCGATTTCAGCCGACGGAAACGCCAAAAGTGCGGTATTTTTCAAGCCAGCCAGACATAACCAGATTGGGATAAAACGAGTGAGACAACCCGCAGCACAAACCGGTGTGACGATGATTGAACTGTTGGTCACATTGAGTATCGCCGCCATTTTGCTCACGCTGGCTGTACCCAACTTCATGGATTTTGTGCGCAACAGCCGTTTGACCAACGCCGCCAACGATCTTTCCCTGGCGATGGCCTATGCCAGAAGCGAAGCCGTGAAGCGTGGCAGCAAGATCACGGTATGTGGCCGCAGTGATGATGCAACTTGTGGCAACTCGCAATCGGTTGAAGAAAAATACATTTGGGATGATGGCTGGTTGGTCTTCGTCGATACGGATGGCGATGGTGTTGTGGACAATGGCGAAAGTGTCCTCAGAATTTTTGGTGCCCTTGATTCCGTTACGGTACGTACCAGCGAAAGACGCGCCACATTCAATAACCAGGGATTTGCCGTGGGCTACAACCAGACCTTCATGATTTGTGATTCACGCGGCGAAGATAACGCCAAGGGGGTTGTGCTCAGTGCTCAAGGGCGAGTCAGGTCAGACAGCAGTGGTGTGACCTGTCCGGCATCATGAACATGCGTTTCGCTCTCGTCACACAAACCCGCCCAAACGGGCAAACGGGCTTCACCCTTATCGAAATCCTCGTGGCGATCGTTGTTTTGTCGCTTGGTTTGCTGGGTTTGGCCGCCCTGCAGGCATCCAGTCTGCGCAATAACCAGATCGCCTATTACCGCGGGTTGGCCGCACAACAGACCAACGACATGGCTGACCGCATGCGTGCCAATTTGGCCGGAGTCAGCGCCGGGCAATACGACAACCTCAACGATGACGCCCTCGACCCCGGAGCAATGCCCAGCGACCCAGGTTGTTTCACCAGCGAAGGGGGATGTTCTGCCGCAGAAATGGCACAAACCGATTACGCCCAGTGGTATCGCAACAGTGCCGCGTTATTGCCTAACGGCGCGGGAGAAGTGCGATGCCTGGTTGGCGAGAGCGCCGGTTGCACGAGCAACGGAACCAACTGGACATTTACGGTCACACTGACCTGGTCAGAACGGGGTGATGCGGGCACAGCCACGCAAACCTATGTCACGAGGGTTTCACCGTGATTGCTGCCTACCCTGCGATGAGGCAACGGGGCTTTTCCCTGATCGAGCTGCTGATCGCAATGGCCATCGGGTTGGTGCTCGTCGCGGGCATTGGCACGATCTACCTGGGCAGCCACCAGACCTATCGCATTCAGGAAAACAGCGCACGCATGCAGGAAACCGGCCGCTACGCTCTGGATTACCTGGGAAGAAGTCTGCGTCAGAGCGGTGCCGATGCGGGCATCAGCGCCAACATGTCTGCCGTGACCACGCAGTGCGCCTCCGCCTCGTGTGTGCCCGTGGATGGCACAGAAGGGGGAGCCGCTACCGACAGCCTCACCATACAGTTTTATGCCGGGCAAGATGAACAAAGCGGCTCGAATTGGGGGGCGCGAGACTGCACAGGCACTTTTGTGAACGCAGATCAGGTCATCACCCATCTCTTTGCCTTGAACGGAACAGATTTTCGCTGTACGGGTACGGCGCAAACCCAGCCTATCGTCTCCAACGTGGAAGACTTCCAGATCTTGTATGGCCTTGATCTGGATGGTTCATCCAACCAGTCGGCCGACCGTTACGCCACGGCGACCGAAGTCGAAGACGGTGCATGGTGGTCAAACGTCATCAGCGTGCGCGTCTGCCTGCTGGTGCGATCTGACGATCTCGGCCTGACCAGCAGCGCCCAGCGTTACCTGAACTGTGCTGGCGCACTGGGCACATCCACCGGCAATGATGCCTACACCACGGCAGGCGACACGCGCATCCGGCGTACTTTTATCGCCACCTACACCCTGCGCAATCGCGTGAGCAGTGCGCCATGAAAACCACCCCGGTTTTTCGGGCACCTGTGTTCCCCGCCCCTCGTCAATCTGGTGCCGCCCTCATCACCGGCTTGGTGTTTCTGGTGGTGTTGACCATGCTGGGTATCACGTCTGCGCGCATGTCCAGCCTTGAAGAGCGTATGGCAGGCAACACCCGAGATCGTGCCCTGGCCATGAATGCAGGCGAAATGGCACTGCGTGACGCCGAACTCGACCTCAGCAACGCAGTTTCCGGCGCATCACGGGATATTTCCGGCCTCTCCAGTTTCACGGCTGATTGTGGTGCAAGCACGGTCAGTACGACTGATAACGGCCTGTGCTGGAACGGTGTCGCTGGTTATGGCTCGCCTGTTTGGACGAGTGTCAGCATGACAGCCGCACCCAGCGTGGCTTATGGCGACTACACAGGAGCCAGCGATATTCCGCTGGTTTCAGCGCAACCCCGATATTTGGTCGAAGGGTTTCAGAAAAACGAAGCGGGTGGAGGGCAGGCGTTTTATTACCGTATTACCGTGCGTGCCCAGGGGGTGAATGAAAATACGGTGATCTGGTTGCAAGAGGTATACAGGCCATGAAATATTTCGGCAGGAGGTGAATTAAATGAACGAATTTCAGACACCAGGTGTTTTTTTATTTTTCCGGGTTATCTGCGTGCGTTTTATGCTTCTGGCCGGATTCTGTCTGATGGGGGCAGGGTCATCCTGGTCACTGACCTTCAATCAGCAGCCAATTTCTGCTTCCGTACCGAATGTGTTGCTGATTCTGGATAATTCGAACAGTATGGATGAGGATTTAACAGGGGCACCTGCTGCGTGTGACACAAATGGTTATTGTGGGAGCGCCAGTGATTACAGTAAATCTGAAATAGCCAGAAATGTAGCGAAAAGTATAATTACCGATTATACGGGCAGAATAAATCTGGGTCTCATGGCGTATCGGCAGAATGAAAACCCTCATCATGTATATACTTTTTTGTGTGATGTGAGTTACGACCCATCAAATTACGACCCGACTTATTCTGGTGATCCGGATAGTAGTACAAAAAAATACAGGATTGAAAATCCGTTACACGCAGGTGAATATATTTACTATAACGTGGCCGTGCCTTTTTATAATAATACCAGCACCTGGTTTAAATACTATAACCCGTCTCTTGGGTATTCAACGAACATATTTTATTGCTATGACCATACGGGCACGGCAAATGCCTTCAATAATGGCGAAGGCCCCGATGATGGCGACAATAGCCATTCTGAATCTGGAGAGGGGCCGTGGGAAACCTATGATTGTTATACCGATAAATCAGGCACGAGCGATGCGCTCAGTGGCTATGTCAACTGGCGGGATTCCGTCACGTTTTACACCAATGACAGCACGCTCTCGCGGGGCGTGCGGGATTGTGGCACGAGAATGGTAGGCTATTACCTCGGGCCGACCTGGTTTGCAGGCGAGAGTCCGGGCAGGGGATATCTGCATACGCCCATTGCTTTTTTAAATTCGACGCAGGCCACGAAACTGAATACCCGGCTGGCACGTTCACAATTTATTTCTGCCGGACAATACAACAACCCGAATTTCCCTCTGGATAATACCGGCCTGACCCCAATAGAGGGGACGTTATTGACTGCCAGGGATTATTTTTCTGGAACGTTGACTGATACACATGAAGGAGGGTCGAATTCTTCTCCTCCGACGCCCCCCAATGCCTGCGGCAAAAATTTTGCTGTTCTGATTACAGATGGTTTGCCTTCGGTGAATGCAAGTGGTGCCTATGGTTATCAGTCAAACAGCGGCACGCTGATTACCGAGGCCGCGACAGCGGCAGCCGCATTAAAAACAAGCGGTGTAGAAACCTATGTGGTTGGTTTTTCATTGCCGTATGGGGTTAGCGCATCCGCGCTGGATCCGATCGCTTCTTCCGGGGGGACGGATACGGCCTATTCCGCAATTGACACCAGTACACTGAATAGTATTTTTGAAACGGTCTTTTCAGACATCATGCTGAAAAGCACGCCTGCTGCCACCGTAGCTTCCAATTCAACACAACTCAAAATAAATGGCCGTATTTATCAAGGTAAATTCACCAGTACCGATTGGAGCGGTCAACTGCTCTCCTACAAGTTGAGCTCAACAGGCAGTTTGACGGCAACATCGGAGTGGGACGGTGCCACGAAAATAGCCAGCCAGATCAGCGATTCCAGCCGTGCCATCATCACCATGGGCAGTACAGATGGCGTGGCGTTCTCCTACGCCAATCTCACGGCGGCACAACAGACTTCACTGAATACCGACTCATGTGGTTCAGAGCGGGTCACCTATCTGCGTGGTGGCAGTGGCACAACGTGTACTTTCCGCTCGCGTTCCAGCTATCTGGGCGACATCGTCAACTCCAGCCCCTGGCATGTCGACAAACCATCGGCGGGCTATTCCGATGTCGAGCACCCCGGTTACAGCGCCTTCCGTACCGCCAAGGCGTCACGCACGCCGGTAGTGTATGTCGGTGCCAACGATGGCATGTTGCATGGTTTTAACGCTTCGATTGACACCAGCAGCGATGCCACTGGCACGGCAACGGCAAATTCAGGCAAAGAGGTTATCGCCTATGTGCCTTCGCAGGTGTATTCCAACCTCAGTCGTCTGTCCGACAGCACCTATGTTTCCAACCATCGTTATTTCGTCGATGGCTCACCCATGGTGGGGGATGTCGATATTTCCACTACCACCACGCCCGACTGGCGTTCGGTGCTGATTGGTGCTTTGGGTGTTGGGGGCATCGGCTATTACGCGCTGGATGTGACTGACCCAGCCAATTTTTCTGAAGGCAACGCTGCCGATATCGTGTTGTGGGAATTCAACTCGACACACGATGCAGACATGGGCCATGTTTTCAACCTGCCACCTTCGCACCTTTCTACCAAGGCCCCCAAGCAGATCGTGAAAATGAAAAATGGTGAGTGGGCGGTGATTTTGGGCAATGGCTATACCGATGATTCAACCGGGCTGGGTAATCCCTCAGGGAAAGCGGTGCTCTACATCCTGTTCATCAACAAAGGCGTGGATGGCGGCTGGGCTTCCAGCGATTTTGTGAAAATCGTGGCAGACACCTCGGGTAGTAACGGGTTGGCTACGCCGGTGCCATTCGACAGCGATGGTGATGGTGTGGTGGACGTGGTGTATGCGGGCGACCTCAAGGGCAATCTGTGGAAGTTCGATGTGAGCAGCGCCACGTCTTCGAATTGGGCCAGCGCCACGCCTGTGCGCCTGTTTACGGCCACCGACAGCAGTGGCAACGCGCAGCCCATCACGACACCCCCCGAGGTGACGGTACACGAGGATGGCGGCAGGATGATTCTGTTCGGCACCGGCAAATACCTTGAACCCACCGACCCGACGAGTACGAGCACGCAGTCGTTTTATGGCATTCATGACGCGGGCAGCGCCATCGGTACACGAACGGCAGCCGATCTGGCAGCCATTTCCGTGTCCGAAACCACCCTGGGCGGCCATACCTATCGCCAAGCTTCGAGTTCGACCACGAAAACCAACGGTTGGGTGCTGGATCTGCCCACTTCAGGTGAACGGGCTACGGGCATTCCAAAACTGGTCAATGGCGTGATTTTTTTCAATACCTTTATTCCGTCATCAAGTTCCTGCGCTGAAAACGGTACGGGGTGGCTGATGACCCTGAATTACAAAACCGGAAAAACCCCTGACTTCGAGATATTCGATACAGACGCGAGTGGCACGATCGATGGTTCGGATACGGCAGTGGGGGGATTCAAGGTGGGAGCAGCGCTGGGCGGTACGAATCTCCTCATGGGAGCTGGCAGCAGCACGACCGGGGCAGGGGTGTCTTATCTGACGTCAGGGGCGTTATCGACGACCCTGCTTTCTTTCGGTTCAACGGCCAAAGGCCGGGTGAGTTGGCGTGAAATTGTGAGGTGATGGGGTTGCAGATCGTGAAATCGGGCGTGCCGCCCTTCAGGCAGGTTGGTGTTACCTTGATCGAGCTCCTGATCGTGGTGGCTTTGGTGGGCATTCTGGCTGCTGTGGCGATGCCTTCTTACGAATCTTATGTACGCAAGGGCAATCGCGCCGATGCCAAGGGGATGTTGTTGCAGGCAGCACAGTACATGGAGCAGTACTACACCCTGAACAACACGTTCGTGGGGGCTAGTCTGTCCACGGCTGGCTTGTCTGTCTCGCCAAAGGGTGCATCGGGCAGCGGGATCAAATACAACCTGTCCACGAGTGCCACTTCCAGCACCGGCTTCACCTTGCAGGCGGCACCAGTGAGCACCGACAGCGAGTGTGGCACGTTGACTCTGACCGATGCCGGTGTGCAGGGTGAAAGCGGTTCTGGCTCGGCGGCCGATTGCTGGCAGCGTTGACCTACACGTCGATTTGACCCTACTGGGTTTTACCAAGAGCCGGTTTGCTTTGATGCCTCTCAAGAAAACGAAGAACCGCCCCGAGCTTGCCTGTTTTGATGTGCTCAAACTCTTGTCTCCCGAAGAATTCGTTTCCGGTGAGGTCATTGCCCGCAATCTCGGCTGTTCCCGGGCAACGGTGAACAATGCTTTGCATGATGCCCAGGCTGCAGGGGTGGTGGTGCATGCCGTGCCGGGGCGGGGCTACCGTTTGGCGCGACCTTTGAACTGGTTTGATGTGCCTGGGTTGCAGCGTGTGCTACAGGCGCGCGGCATGCATTTGCAATATTTCCAGAGCTTGCCTTCCACCAATTCGTATGTGCTGCGTCAGGCGCAGTCGGGAGAAGGGCTGCACAAAAGTGTGGTACTGGCGGAGCAGCAAACCGAAGGTCGGGGACGTCGCGGACGCACATGGCTGGCGGAGCCAGGGGCTGGACTGACTTTTTCGCTGTTATGGTGTTCCAGCCGACCGGCGGTAGAGCTTTCCGGTCTATCGCTGGCGGTGGGGGTGATGCTGGTTCAGGGGTTGCGGCGTTTAGGGTTGGCGCAGGTAGCAGTGAAATGGCCCAACGATATTGTTTTGGGTGGGGCCAAACTGGCTGGGGTGTTGATTGAACTGGCGGGCGATATGTTGGGCCCGAGCGCGGCGGTCATCGGTGTGGGCCTGAACGTGCGTGGTGGCGAGGCCCTGACGCGAGAAGTGGGGCAGGCCGTCACGGATCTGGCTGCGCACCTCGGTGAGGTTGACCGGAACCAGGTGCTGTTGACGGTGTTGGCCGCTTTGGATGAGGGACTCGCGCAGTTTGAGCGGGCTGGGTTTGCGGCATTTCATGCCGATTGGGAGGCGTGTCATGCATTCCATGGCGAGCAGGTGACAGTATTGACTGCCTTGGGCGAGCGGATTACCGGGCAATCGGTGGGTGTCGATGCGCATGGTGCCTTGCTATTGGCGACCGCTTCGGGGGTACAGCGTTTTCATTCCGGTGAAGTCAGCTTGCGCGGGGGGGAGGCATGATCCTGCTGGTCGATGTGGGCAATACGCGCATCAAGTGGCAGGTGCGTCATGAGGAGGCGCTGTTGGCTTGTGGTGTGGAGAGTACAGCGGATTTTTCTGCCCAGGCATGGCCTTGGGAGACTTGGCCGTGCACCCGGGCCGTGGTGAGTTCGGTGGCTTCGGCCACGCTGGGGCAACAATTGCAGGCGCGCTTTGCATACCTGGGGGTGCCTTGTTTCTGGTTGCTTCCTCCGGCGCAAGGGTTTGGCATTGTGAATGCCTATGAGCCGCCGCACACCTTGGGGCCAGACCGTTTTGCGGCACTGGTGGCGGCGCAGCGTTTGGGTTTGGGGCATTGCCTGGTGGTGAGTGTGGGTACGGCTTTGACGGTGGATATGCTGACGGCGCAAGGCTGCTTTCTGGGGGGTGCCATTGCGCCGGGGCCGGTGCTCATGCGTACTGCCTTGGCGCAAGGTACGGCGCGTATGGCTCAGGTGCCGTTTGCTCAGGTGCCATTTACTCAGGTGCCATTTGCGCTTGCGCCGCAGATGCCGGTGGATACCGACCGTGCAGTAGGGCAGGGCATAGCGCTGGCCTTGCGCGGGGTGGTTGAGGGCATGCACGAAAGGATGCGTGATGCCTTGGGGGGGGTGGAGGGCACGCGCCCCGTCACGTTGTTGACGGGGGGAGCACGTGCGGTATTGCGGCCATTTTTATCGGGCGAGGTGCATGAAGTGGACGATCTGGTTCTGGATGGTTTGGCATGGATCGCAAAGGAATGGGTGTGCTGAGACTGGTGGGATTGCTGCTGTTGTTGAATCTGGGGAGCCTGATTGCAGGTTTGGGCGGTGCTTACTGGACGACGCGTGGGGAATCGCCCGTGATGTTCAATGCCGACAAGATTCGTTTACTTGAAGACTTATCACCTAAGGCAGAAGGGCTGCAGCCCGAGGTTTTGCCCAAACCGGCGGAGGCGACAGCGGCACCTGCCGTACCTGTACGGGAGCCCCCGTGTCTTGCCTGGAACGATCTGGATGCCGATGGTGTTGCGCAGATTCAGGCATACCTGCGAAAACAGGGGGTATCCGATGCTGATTACGACCTGCAAGTGCTCATGGAGGGCGGGGCTCGCCTGGGGTGGTGGGTATTCATTCCCCCCATGGCCAATTCCGCTGCGTTGCGAGAAGTGATGGACGATGTTCGAGCCAAAGGGGTGCGTGACATGGCACCCGTACGCAAAGGGGTGATGCTTAATGCGCTTTCTCTCGGAACATTTCCGGATATGGAGCGTTCGCGGCTGCATGCTCAGGCGATGACGAAGCGGGGAGTGCAGGGGGTACGTTACGGGCCACGTCCTGGTGCGATCAGTTCAACGCTGGTGGTTGTGAAGGATTCCACTGCGTTGCGGGGCAGTCTGGTCACCTGGCCGACAGGGCTGCAACCGAACGGG
>Ga0208371_1000088_pt1 | contig 40658 bp, 27 predicted proteins | sample SubbioCR12Aug_1A_FD_184827 | JGI IMG/M metagenome (GOLD analysis project Ga0208371, IMG submission 184827) | Serpentinite rock and fluid subsurface biosphere microbial communities from McLaughlin Reserve, California, USA - CR12Aug_1A (SPAdes) | ecosystem: Environmental > Terrestrial > Deep... | reverse complement strand
CTTGAGAGGAGCCGTCGGCGGCGCCGTGGATAACCCTGCATCAGGGGTAACACGGCATACCGCATTGCGATAGGAATGGATTGATTTGCAAAAACGACTTGAAATTAATCATAGAAGGGTGGACACGGTTCTTTGTGTCCACCGTTCAGCGAGGATGTTGCGCGTGGACACAGAAAAACCGTGTCCACCCTACCTTACTATTTCCCCGCCTTCCACTTCGCCACCGCGTTCTTGATCTGCTCCAGCGCGCCCGGATCATCGAGGGTGGTGAGGTCGCCGGTTTCGCGGCCTTCGGCGATGGCCTGGATGCTGCGGCGCAATAGCTTGCCGGAACGGGTTTTGGGCAGCAGGGTGACGAAGTGGACCTTGGCGGGGCGGGCGATGGCGCCGAGTTCGCGGTCCACCGTCGCCATCACTTCCTTTTCCATCAGAGCGGCTTCTTCCGGGGTGGAAGTACGGCTGGGGTCTTTCACCACCGCGAAGGCCATTACCGCCTGGCCCTTGATTTCGTCGTGGACGCCCACCACCGCCACTTCGGCGATGTTGTTGTGGGCGGAGATGGCTTCCTCGATTTCGCGGGTGCCGAGGCGGTGGCCGGCGACGTTGATGACGTCATCGGTGCGCCCGAGGATGAAGTAATAACCGTCGGCATCCTGGGTTGCCCAGTCGAAGGTGGTGTAGACCAATTCATTTTCGAAGCTGGAGAAATAGGTGCTGAGGAAACGCGCATCATCCCCCCACACCGTGGAGAGGCAACCCGGCGGCAGCGGCGGGACGATGACCAGCACGCCTTTTTCGTCGGTGCCGACTTCTTTTCCGGTTCCTTCATGCAGCAGCTTCAAATTGAAGCCGTAAGCCGCGAAACTCGGCGAGCCGAACTTGCGCGGGGTGTCCTCGATTTCCGGCACGGCGGAGAGGATCGGCCAGCCGGTTTCGGTCTGCCAGTAGTTGTCGATGATGTTGGCGCCCAGCGCGTCGGATATCCACCGCGCGGTCGGCTCGTCGAGCGGTTCGCCGGCCAGATACAGCGAGCGCAGGCTGGAAACATCGTATTTCTTGAGGTATTCGGCCGGTTGTTTTTTCAGGACGCGAATCGCGGTGGGCGAGGTGAACATGATGTTCACTTTATTTTCCGAGACGATCTTCCACCAGATGGCGGGGTTGGGACGGATCGGCAGACCTTCGTAGACGATGGTGGTCATGCCGGCGATCAGCGGGCCGTAGACGATATAGGAATGCCCGACCACCCAGCCGATGTCGCTGGAGGTGAACATCACCTCGCCGGGCTTGCCGGTGTAGATGTGTTTCATCGAGGCGGCCAGCGCCACCGCGTAGCCGCCGGTATCGCGCTGCACGCCCTTGGGCTTGCCGGTGGTGCCGGAGGTGTAGAGGATATACGACGGCTCGGAGGATTCCAGCCATACCGGTTCCACCGTGGCGTTGAGGTGTTCGGCGCGCAGGCTGGCGTAATCGAGGTCGCGACCTTCGACCAGCGCCATGTCCGGGTCCAGGCCGCGATGGCAGATCAGCACTTTCTCGGGCGGATTGGCGGACAGCCGAATTGCTTCATCGACCAGGTGCTTGTAGGGGATGGTCTTGCCGCCGCGCATTCCGGCATCGGCGGTCACCATCAGCTTGGGAGTGGCGTCGTCGATGCGCGTCGCCAGGCTGTGCGCGGCAAAGCCGCCGAATACCACCGAATGAATCGCGCCGATGCGCGCGCAGGCGAGCATGGCAAACACCGCTTCGGCGATCATCGGCATGTAGATGATGACCCGGTCGCCCTTCGCTACGCCTTGGGATTGCAGGACGGCGGCAAAGCGGTTCACCTCGTCATACAGGTCGCGGAAAGAGTAGGTTTTCTCCTGGCCGGTTTCGGTGGAGATATAGACCAGCGCCTTTTGCTCGGCACGTTCCTTGAGGTGGCGGTCCACCGCGTTGTAGCACAGGTTAGTCTGGCCACCGACGAACCATTTGGCGAAGGGCGGCTTGCTGTAATCCAGCACCTGCTCGAAGGGCTGGTGCCAGTCGATCAGCTTGGCCTGTTCGCTCCAGAAGGCGTCGCGCTGGTCGATTGATCCCCGATAAAACTCTGCGTAATTACCCATGGTTGTCTCCTCGTTTTTTAGTAATGGGTGAGGGGTGGTGCGGCAAAGTGCCCCATCACCCAACCCCAAGTTTTTTCGCCGCGATGCTGGTTGGTTTTCCCCTATGCTCGCGGCGTTTATAGATTTGAAATACTTATTGGTAGCCAGCGTTTTACCGTCACCTAATCTGCATCATGCTATTTTCACGACTGTCCGCCCTTTCACCACGCCCTTGAGCAGTGCGGTGAGAGTCTCCGGCAATTGGGCAAATTCGATGGTTTGGGTCATCGCGTCGAGATGGCGCGGGCGCAGGTCGGTAGCGAGGCGCGTCCAAATCTTGCGGCGCAATTCCATGGGGCATTGCACCGAGTCGATGCCCAGCAGGCTCACGCCGCGCAGAATGAAAGGCATCACCGTGGTATGCACCTCGACCCCGCCGGTCAGGCCGCAACTGGCGATCACGCCGTGCTGCTGCATGGTGCGGGTAAGCCAGGCCAGGGTGGCACCGCCGACCGGATCGACCGCACCCGCCCACAGGGATTTTTCCAGGGGCTTTTCGCCCATCGCCAGGGTGTGGCGCGACAGCACCTCGGCGGCACCGAGGCGCCGCAGGTAATCGTGTTCGTCGTCCTTGCCGGTGATCGCCGTGACTTGGTAGCCGCGTCCGGCGAGGATGTCCACCGCGACGCTGCCCACCCCGCCCGACGCGCCGCTCACCACCACCGGGCCGCTGGCCGGGGTGAGGCCGTTATGTTCCATGCGCTCCACCGCCAGTGCGGCGGTAAAGCCCGCCGTGCCGAGCGCCATCGCCTCGAAGGTACTCAGGCCCACCGGCAGGGGCACTACCCAGTCCGCCGGGACGCGCGAATATTCGGCGTAACCGCCATCGTGGCCGACCCCGAAGTCATAACCGGTGACCAGCACCGCATCGCCTTCCTTGAAGCGGGCGTCGCTCGACGCGGCGACGCTTCCCGCCACGTCCACCCCGCCGATCAGGGGGAAGCGCTTGAGGATCTTGCCGGTGCCGGTGGCGGCCAGGGCGTCCTTGTAATTGACGTCGGAATACTGGTTGCGAATCACCACTTCGCCGCACGCCAGTTCGTCCAGGTTGGTATCGATGAAGCGCCCGTGGATCGGGCCTTTGTCGTTGTAAATACGAAAGGCTTTGAAGTTTTTCATTTTGCGTATTCTTTCATGGAGGGTCCAGATATCGCCATCTCGCATTGCGCCGACGCAAGTCCCGGTTATCTGGATTGTCGCAGCGCCCTTGCCTCGGCTGCCAGGTCGGCAACGGATTGATTTTTCCACTGTTCCTTGCGCCACGCCGTGTAGTCGAAATGCTCGCGGTTGAGCAAAGTAATGAAACGTTCGGCCTCGACATCGCCAAGCGCATTCATCAACGCTCGAAAACCTTCAGTACGAATTTCGCTATCCGTTCTCATCGCACGCTCCTTCAAGGTCGCGGACAAAGTCGATGGGATCGACGATTTGAATTCGTTTTTCCATCGCCAATTTCCGCAACACTGCTTTATCGGTAGTCAGAAAATAACCGGCATTTGCTTCGATTGCACTCGCCACGTGAAGGGCGTCCATGGCCTTCACACCCAACTCGGAGAATACTTCGGCCATCGCCTCGACACGCTCGTTCGCCGCCACATCGACCGAAGCCAGCCGAGCCCATCCCGCCACCGCAGCGCGTCGATCAGGATCGGGATTGGCAGCGTTCTCCAAATCGATCATGGCCGACCAGGCCAGTTCCAGCAAACCCTCGCGTATCATCGCCTGGACATGCAGCTTCGCCTCGGTCTGGAGACGAACGAGCAACTGGGTTTGCTCGTCGAAAGGACGATTAAAACAGCAAAGATCGAGATATACCAGCATTCCACTTTTTCCCGTTCGTTACGGCAAATGCGCCTGGGCCAGATATTGCCGCGTCTGCATTTCTTCGAGGCGGCTCACGGTGCGGGCGAATTCGGCGTGGCTGCCGCTATACAGATCGTGTATCGGGGCAGCGGCCGAGATCAGCAATTTTACCCGGCGATCGTAGAATTCATCCACCAGCCAGGTCAAGCGCCGCGCGGCGGCTTCCTGGTCGGGGCCGAGACGCGGCACGCCGGACAGCAGCACGGTATGGAAACGCTGCGCCAGTTCGATGTAATCGGGCTGGCCGTGCGGGCCACCGCACAGTTCCTCGAAATCGAACCAGGCCACGCCGGGCGCGCGGTGGCGCGCCAGGAGACGGCGTCCCGCGATATCCAGCACCGCGCTGCCCATGCCGCTTTCGCCGACCAGGCTCCAGTAGGCGGAATCGAGATTGACCTCCGCCTGCGCGTCGAGCGGCCAGTGGTAGATTTGTACCCGTTCCAGGGCGCGCAGCCGGTAATCCGCGCCGCCATCGACTTCCACCACATCGAGATGCGCTTTCAGCAAGGCGATGGCGGGCAGGAAGCAACTGCGTTGCAGGCCGTCCTGGTACAGGTCGTCGGGACGGCTGTTGGAGGTGGCGACCAACACCACCCCGTTGGCGACCAGTTCGCGGATCAGGCGTCCCAGCAGCATGGCGTCGCCGATGTCGCTCACGTGAAATTCGTCGAAACACAGCAGCCGGACGTGTTCGGCGATGCGTGCGGCGACCTTGATGAGGGGGTCGGGGGCGGGCGGCAGGTCTTTCAGTTCGGCATGAATACCCTGCATGAAGCGGTGGAAATGCACACGGCGCTTTTTTTCCACCGGCGCGCAAGCGAAAAAGCCGTCCATCAGGAAGCTCTTGCCGCGTCCCACCCCGCCCCACAGGTAGAGGCCGCGCACCTCCGCAGTGCCGCCGAACAGGCGGCTCAGCCAACCGGGGTGGCCCTGCGCCGCCAACTCGTCGTAAAGCCGCTGCAAGCTGGCGACCGCCTGTTGCTGCGCCCCGTCCAGGCGGAAGCCCTGCTGCGCGGCGTGGCAGGCATACCAATCAGGCAGCGAGGCGCGCGGGGTAAGGTGGACGGCACACTGCAGGTCTTCCGGGGTTTCCTGTTCAGCCCATGCTACGTGGTTCAAATCAGTCTCTTCAAATGTGGATGGTCCGCTTCGCCACGCCCAGCGCGGCTTCGTGCATGGATTCGGCGAGCGAGGGATGGGCGTGGACGATGCGCGCGATGTCCTCGGCGGCGGCGCGGAACTCCAGCGCCACCACCGCTTCGGCAATCAATTCGGAGGCATGGGGACCGACGATGTGCACCCCCAGCAGTTCGTCGGTCTTGGCATCGGCAAGGAACTTGACGAATCCCACCGCTTCTTCCATGGCGTGAGCGCGTCCGTTGGCGGCGAAGGGAAACTGGCCCTTCTCATAGGCAACCCCGGCGATTTTCAATTCCTGCTCGGTCTTGCCGACCCAGGCGATTTCCGGGGAAGTGTAGATGACGAAGGGAATCGCGCCGTAATTGACATGCCCCGCCTGGCCGGCAATCAGTTCGGCGACCATCACGCCCTCCTCGCTGGCCTTGTGGGCGAGCATCGGGCCGCGCACAACGTCGCCGATCGCCCACACGTTATGCAGGTTGGTATGGCAATGCTCGTCCGCTTCGATGAAGCCGCGCCCGTCGACTTTCAGGCCGACCCGGTCGGCGCCCAGGCCGTCGGTATGCGGCAGGCGCCCGGCGGCGACCAGCAGGCGGTCGAAGGTTTCCTTGACCGTGGTTCCGTCCGAGGTTTGGTACTCGACCGTGACGTTTTTCTTGGTGGCCTTGGCGGAGGCGATTTTCACCCCGGTATGGATTTTCAGCCCCTGCTTGGTCAACTGCTTACGCGCTTCCGCCGCGACCTGCTCGTCGGCGGCGGCGAGGAAGGCGTCACCCGCTTCCAGCACGGTGACTTCCGCGCCCAGGCGGTGCCACACGCTGCCCAACTCCAGGCCGATCACCCCGGCGCCGATGACACCGAGCCTGGCCGGCACTTCGGCGAATTTGAGCGCTCCGGCGTTATCCACGATGCGCTCGCCGTCGAACGGCGCGACCGGCAATTGGCGCGGCGCCGAGCCGGTGGCGACGATGACGTGGCGCGCCTCGATGAATTCGGTCTTGCCGTCGGCCTCGATTTCCACATGCCACGGTTCGCCGCCACCGACGAAACGCCCATGGCCGTGCAGGCGCGTCACCTTGTTTTTCTTGAACAACATCTCGATGCCGCCGGTCAGGGTTTTGACGATCTTGGCCTTGCGCGCCAGCATCTTGCCGATGTCGATGCTCGGATTGCTCACGCTGATGCCGTGTGCCGGGAAAGTGTGGCTGATACGCTCGAAGTTTTCCGAGGATTCCAGCAACGCCTTGGAGGGAATGCACCCGACGTTGAGGCAGGTGCCGCCCAGCGCGGGCTTGCCCTCGTCATTCTTCCATTCGTCGATGCAGGCCGTGTTGAGGCCCAGTTGCGCGCAGCGGATGGCCGCCACGTACCCGCCGGGGCCGCCGCCGATAACTACCACGTCGTAGGATTTTGCCATGTTTTACTCCCAATTTTTCCCTCTCCCCCAGCCCCTCTCCTGCTTGCGGGAGAGGGGGCGCGACAGCGCGGGAAAGGGCGGTTGCGATCATGAAATGGAATTACAGTCCCAACAGCAGGCGCGCCGGGTCTTCCAGCGCCTCCTTGATCTCGACCAGGGTCAGCACCGCTTCGCGGCCGTCGATGATGCGGTGGTCGTAGGACAGCGCCAGGTACATCATGGGGCGGATGACGATCTGGCCATTTTCCACCACCGGGCGTTCCTTGGTGGCATGCATGCCGAGAATCGCCGATTGGGGCGGATTGATGATGGGGGTGGACATCATCGAGCCGAAGGTGCCGCCGTTGGAGATCGAGAAGGTGCCGCCGGAAAGCTCTTCGAGAGTGAGCTTGCCGTCCTTGGCCTTGGCGCCGAATTCGCCGATTTTCCGTTCGATGTCGGCGAACGACATCTGCTCGGCGTTGCGTAGGATCGGCACCACCAGGCCGCGCGGACTGCCCACCGCGATACCGATGTCCTGGTAGCCGTGATAGACGATGTCGTTACCGTCCACGCTGGCGTTGACCACCGGGAATTTCTTGAGCGCCTGCACCGCCGCCTTGACGAAGAACGACATGAAGCCCAGCTTGACGCCGTGCTCCTTCTCGAAACGGTCCTTGTGGCGATTGCGCAGTTCCATCACCGGCGCCATGTTCAGTTCGTTGAAGGTGGTGAGGATCGCCGCGGTCTGCTGCGACTGGATCAGGCGTTCGGCGATGCGGGCGCGCAGGCGGGTCATCGGCACGCGCTGCTCGGGACGGTCGCCGGCAACCGCCAACTCGACCGGCGGAATGGCGGCAGCCGGCGGTGCGGCCTTGACGCTCTTGTCCAGGCTCGCCAGCACGTCGCCCTTGGTGACGCGCCCGTCGCGGCCCGAACCGGCGATCTTGGCGGCATCGACGGCGTTTTCCGCAGCGATCTTGCTTGCCGCCGGACTCAGCACCGCTTCGGCGGCGGCTTTCGGCGCGGGGGCAGCCGCCTTGGGCGCTTCGGCAGGGGCAGCGGCAGCCTTGGCTTCGGTATCGATCATGGCGATCACTTCACCGCTCGCCACCAGGGAACCGTCACCCTTGATGATCTGGGCGAGGACGCCGTCCTGCGGGGCGGGCAGTTCCAGCACCACTTTGTCGGTTTCGATGTCGATCAGGTTTTCGCCGCGCTTGACCGCTTCGCCGGGCTTCTTGTGCCAGGCCAGCAAGGTGGCTTCGGATACGGATTCGGACAGAGCCGGGACTTTGACTTCGATTTGCATGTTGCCTCCTTGTTTTTCTGTAGGGCGCATTAGGCGGTAGCCGTAATGCGCCGAACGTTGCATGCGGCGCAATACGCTTCGCTATTGCGCCCTACATTTTCAAATTCCAAGAGTTGTAGGGTGGACACGGTTTTTTGTGTCCACGCGATTTGTTTACGCATCCGCGTGGACACGATAAAGCCGTGTCCACCCTACCAATTTCAAATTCCCAGCGCGTGTCTGACCAGCGCCTTCTGTTGTTCCAGGTGCTCGGCCAGGTAGCCGACCGCCGGCGAGGCGGCGGATTTACGGCTGGCCAGGGCAAGCGTCTGGTTGTTCTTCATGTGTTGGCGCAGGTAGTGCTGGATGGCGTACCAAGCGCCCTGGTTCTTGGGTTCTTCCTGTGCCCAGACGATTTCCACGGCCTTGTTGTAGCGCTTCAGTTCGGCGGCGAATTCCTCGTGGGGGAAGGGGTAAAGCTGCTCGACGCGCAGAATCGGCACGTTGTCGATTTTCTTGTCGCGGCGCTCCGCGAGCAGGTCGTAATAGACCTTGCCGCAGCACAGCACGATGCGCTTGACAGCCTTGGGGTCCATCTTTTCACGTTCCGGGATAAGCCCCTGGAATCCGCCCTCGGAGAAGTCTTCCAGCGTGGAGACCGATTCCTTGTGGCGCAACATGCTCTTGGGACTCATGATGATAAGCGGCTTGCGGTAGGGGCGGATCATCTGGCGGCGCAGCATGTGGAACATCTGCGCCGGGGTGCTGGGCACGCACACCTGCATGTTGTATTCGGCGCACAGTTGCAGGTAGCGCTCCAGGCGCGCCGAGGAATGTTCCGGCCCCTGCCCTTCGTAGCCGTGCGGCAGCATCATCACCACCCCGCACAGGCGTCCCCACTTGGTTTCGCCGGCGCAGATAAACTGGTCGATCACCACTTGCGCGCCGTTGGCGAAGTCGCCGAACTGGGCTTCCCAAATGACTAAATGGTTGGGTTCGGCGGTGGAGTAGCCGTATTCGAAACCGAGCACCGCTTCTTCCGAGAGCAGGGCGTCGATCACCAGGAAATGCGGCTGGTTGGGCGCAATGTTCTGCAGGGGGATGTACGCGCCGTCATTCCATTTTTCGCGGTTCTGGTCGTGCAGCACGGCGTGGCGATGGAAGAAGGTGCCGCGTCCGCTGTCCTGACCGGAAATCCGCACCCCGTAGCCGTTTTCCAGCAGCGAGGCATAGGCGAGGTTTTCCGCCATCCCCCAATCCAGCCCCAGCTTGCCTTCGCCCATCAGGCGGCGGTCGGCGAGGATCTTCTCGACGCGCGGATGGAGCTTGAAGTTATCCGGTACCGTGGTAAGAATCTGCGTGAGGCGCTTCAGGTCTTTCTTCGGCACGGCGGTGTTGGCCTGGGCATTCCAGTTCGAGCTTTTAAACGGCGCCCAGTGGGTAGCGTAGGATTGCTGGAAATTGGTCAACACCGGGCGGTGGCGCAGCACGCCTTCGTCCAGACCCTTGCGGTAATCGTCGATCATCCGCTCGGGTTCCTGAATGGAAATCACGCCCTGGTCGATCAGTGCGTCGGCGTAAACCTTGCGGGTGCCGGGATGCTTGGCGATTTTCTTGTACATCAGCGGCTGGGTGACCATCGGCTCGTCCTGCTCGTTGTGGCCGAGCTTGCGGAAGCACATCAGGTCGATCACCACGTCCTTGTGGAATTTGGTGCGGAAATCCAGGGCGATTTCCACCGCCAGCAGCACGGTTTCCGGGTCGTCGCCATTGACGTGGAAAATCGGTGCATCGACCATCTTGGCAATGTCGGTGCAATACAGACTGGAGCGGGTGTCGCGGGTATCGGAAGTGGTGAAACCGATCTGGTTATTGACCACCACGTGGATGGTGCCGCCGGTAGCGAAGCCACGGGTCTGCGACATCGCCAGGGTTTCCATGACCACGCCCTGGCCGGAGAACGCCGCGTCGCCGTGGATCAGTACCGGCATGACGATATCGCCGGTCATGTCGCCACGCCGCTGTTGGCGGGCGCGCACCGAGCCTTCCACCACCGGGTTGATGATTTCCAGGTGCGAGGGATTGAAAGCCAGGGTCAGGTGCACCGCGCCGTGGGCGGTGGCGATATCCGAAGAGAAGCCCTGATGGTATTTCACGTCGCCGGTGGTGATGTGTTCGTCGTGACCATGGACGCCTTCGAATTCTTGGAACAATTCGCCGGGCTGCTTGCACACGGTGTTGACCAGCACGTTGAGGCGGCCGCGATGGGCCATGCCGATCACCATTTCCTGGACGCCCTTGTCGCCGGCCAGTTGCACCAAGTGGTCGAGCAAGGGAATCAGGGTTTCGCCGCCTTCCAGGGAAAAGCGCTTTTGCCCGGTGAAACGGGTGTGCAGGTATTTTTCCAGGGTTTCGGCGGCGGTGAGGCGCTGCAGGATCAGGCGTTTCTGGTCGGCGGTGAAAGTGATGCGCGCGCGGCAGCCTTCGATTTCGTGCTGCAGCCAGGTTTTCTGTTCGCTGTCGCTGATGTAGCGGTATTCCGAGCCGAGGTTGCCGCAGTAGGTGATCCTCAGGATTTGCAGGATTTCGGCGAGGGTGGCCTTTTCCGGGCCGATCAGGTTGCCGGTGTTGAACACCGAGGTCATGTCGGCATCGCCGAGACCATGGAAGGACGGTTCGAGTTCGGGGACTTCCGGGCGCTCGAAGCGGTGCAGCGGATCGACGGTGGCGTGGCGCACCCCGAGGAAGCGATAGGCGGTGATGAGTTCCAGCACCTTGACCTGCTTGCGCTCCAGTTCCATCAGCGGATTGCAGACCAATGCCGGACTCGCGGCGGGCGGCTGCTTGGCGCGCTGGATGAAGGATTCGCGGATCGGCGCGTGGGCGATTTCGCGGGTCAGGCTGCCGGAAGCGTGACGCAGCTTCTCGAAATAGGCGCGCCATTCTTCCTCGACGCTATCCGGGTTGGCCAGGTAGTTCTCGTACAATTCCTCGACGAAAGGCGCGTTGCCGCCGAACAGCCAGGAATTGCCCTGCATGTCGTTCATTGTGCTCATTGTCACCTCCTTGTTGTTGTATTTGTAGGAGCGGCCTGGGCCGCGATGCCAGCACTGCTGGCGCCATTGATCGCGGCTAAAGCCGCTCCTACCGCTTCGCCCCGAAATCCCGTTTGGTCGCACCCAGGTAAAGCTGGCGTGGCCGGCCGATTTTCTGCTCGGGATCGGAGATCATTTCGTTCCACTGGGTAATCCAGCCGATGGTCCGCGAAATGGCGAAAATCGCGGTGAACATATTGGTTGGGATGCCGATGGCGCGCAGCACGATGCCGGAGTAGAAATCCACGTTGGGATAGAGCTTCTTGCTGATGAAGTACTCGTCTTCCAGGGCGATGCGCTCCAGTTCCATGGCGATCTGGAACAACCGGTCGTCGTGGGCGCCCAGTTCGTTGAGCACTTCGTGGCAGGTTTTTCTCATTAATGCGGCGCGCGGATCGAAATTCTTGTAGACCCGGTGACCGAAGCCCATCAGGCGGAAGGGATCGTTCTTGTCCTTGGCGCGAGCGATGAATTTGGGGATGTTTTCCGCTTCGCCGATATGTTCCAGCATGGACAGCACCGCTTCGTTGGCGCCGCCGTGCGCCGGCCCCCACAGCGAGGCGATGCCGGCGGCGATGCAGGCAAACGGGTTGGCCCCCGACGAGCCGGCGAGGCGCACCGTCGAGGTCGAGGCGTTCTGCTCGTGGTCGGCATGGAGGGTGAAAATCCGGTCCAGCGCCCGTACCAGCACCGGATTAAGCAGGTATTCCTCGCACGGCGTGGTGAACATCATGTGCATGAAGTTCTCGGCGTAGGACAGCGAATTTTTCGGATAGACGAAGGGCTGGCCGATGTTGTACTTGTAGCTCATGGCCGCGATGGTGGGTAGCTTGGCGAGCAGGCGGAACGCCGATATCTCGCGGTGGCGGGCGTCGGAAATATCCAGCGAATCGTGGTAGAACGCCGACAGCGCCCCGACCACCCCGACCATCACCGCCATCGGATGGGCGTCGCGGCGGAATCCCCGGAAGAAGTTGTTGATCTGGTCGTGCACCATGCTGTGCGAGCGCACGGTCTTGTCGAACTTGGCGCGCTGTTCCAGGGTTGGCAGTTCGCCCACCAGCAGCAGGTAGCAGACCTCCATGAAATCGGCGTGTTCCGCCAACTGTTCGATGGGATAGCCGCGATACAGGAGAATGCCCTGGTCGCCGTCGATGTAGGTGATCTTCGAACTGCAGCTGGCGGTGGAAAGAAAACCGGGGTCGTAGGTGAAATAGCCCTGCTTGCCGAGAGCGCGGATGTCGATCACGTCCGGGCCGGCGCTACCCGACAATAGCGGCAGTTCGATGGGTTCGGCGTCGCCGATCTTGAGGGTTGCGATACGATCTGTCATTTTTCATACCTCCTTTTTTGGTCTAATCCGGGCATTCACGCCATTCTCAACATCGCCAACACCCGGTTGTTGCCTGGTTCAGCCGTGCTGCTCTCGTTGAGGATCAACAAAAGCAAATCGTTGTCTTCCCATTCCAGCAGCTTTTCCAACTCCACCGCGTCGGTGTCGGTGATCTCCGCGCCGAATCTTGCCCAGAAGCGCGCCAGCAGGATATCCAGCTCCAGCATCCCGCGTCGCGAGTGCCAGCGCAGGCGCCCGAAGGGCGTCTGGTGATGAGGGATGGGTGATGGGTGATGGGAAAAACCATCCCCATTTCCAACTTGCGTGCCGTCTTCCATCATGTTTCCCTCATTACCCATCACCCATCACCCATCACCCATCACCCGCATCACACCGTTCTCTTAACCAGCATGTCCTTGATCTTGCCGATGGCGCGGGTCGGGTTGAGGCTCTTGGGGCACACGTCCACGCAGTTCATGATGCTGTGGCAGCGGAACAACCGGTAGGGATCTTCGAGGTTGTCGAGGCGCTCGGCGGTGGTCTGGTCGCGGGTGTCGGCGATGAAGCGATAAGCCTGTAGCAGGCCCGAGGGGCCGACGAACTTGTCGGGGTTCCACCAGAACGACGGGCAAGCGGTCGAGCAGCAGGCGCACAGGATGCACTCGTAGAGGCCGTCGAGTTCGGCGCGGTCTTCGGGCGACTGGAGGCGCTCGATTTCCGGCTCGGGATCGTTGTTGATGAGATACGGCTTGATCGAGCGGTACTGCTTGTAGAACTGGCTCATGTCCACCACCAGGTCGCGGATCACCGGCAAGCCGGGCAAGGGACGCAGGACGATGGGGGCCGTGAGGTCGGAAAGCGGGGTGACACAGGCCAGCCCGTTGCGCCCGTTGATGTTCATGCCGTCCGAACCGCACACCCCCTCGCGGCACGAGCGGCGCAAGCTGAGGGTTTCGTCCTGCGCCTTGATAAGCAGCAGGGCATCGAGCAGCATCATGTCCCCGGCCTGAATGTCGAGGTCGTAATCCTGCATGTAGGGCTTGGCATCCTTGTCGGGATCGTAGCGGTAGATTGAGAATTTCATGGGTTTCTCCGGGGGATGGGTGATGGTGAATGGGTGAGGGGAAAGGGTAAGTAAAAGCAGTTTTTAGTTTTGAGTGTTTAGTGTTGAGTTGGGGAATGCGCTCTTAGCCTGATTCAAATCCGACGCGCTTTGCGCGGCGACATCGACTAAACACTCAACACTAAACATTCAAAACTGTTTTTGCCTTTCACTTATTTCCCCATTACCCATCACTCATCACCCATTACTCAATAAGTTCTCGCCTTCGGTTGAAATGCTTCCACGGTAAGCGGTTTTAAACGCACCGGCTTGAAGTCGAGGCGCTGCCCTTCGCGGTAATACAGGGAATGCTTGAGCCAGTTCTTGTCGTCGCGCTGCGGGTAGTCGTCGCGGGCATGCGCGCCGCGGCTTTCCTGGCGGGCGCCGGCGGCAACGATGGTGGCGAGCGCCACGTCCATCAGGTTTTCCAGTTCCAGCGCTTCGATACGTGCGGTGTTGAAGGTCTTGCTGTGGTCGCGCAGCACCGCGTCGGGGAGGCGCGCCGCAACCTCGCGCAGCTTGGCGAGGCCATCCTGCAGCACTTCCTCCTTGCGGAATACGCCGCAATGCAGTTGCATGGTCTTGGTCATGGCGGCGCGGATATCGGCCACGCTGTCGCCGTCGCCCTTGCGCTCCCAGCGCGCCAGGCGCGCCAGCGGTCGGTCCAGGGCGTCGGCGGGGAGCGGGCGGGGGAAGGGGTTGTCCTTGAGGTATTCGATGACGTGATTGCCGGCGGCGCGGCCGAACACGATCAGATCGAGCAGCGAATTGCTGCCCAGGCGATTGGCGCCGTGTACCGACACGCAGGCGCATTCGCCGATGGCGTAAAGGCCCGGCACCACTTCCTCGGGACCAGTATGGGTGGGCATCACCACCTGGCCGGAAAGATTGGTGGGGATGCCGCCCATCATGTAATGCGCGGTGGGCACCACCGGGATCGGCGCAACGATGGGGTCAACATGGGCAAATTTCATCGCCAGTTCGCGGATGCCGGGCAGGCGGTGGTTGATGACTTCCGGGCCGAGATGGTCGAGCTTGAGCAGGATGTGGTCGCCCTGCTCGCCGCAGCCGCGCCCTTCGAAGATTTCCACCGACATGGCGCGCGACACCACGTCGCGCGAGGCGAGATCCTTGGCGTTGGGCGCATAGCGCTCCATGAAGCGCTCGCCGCTCTTGTTGACCAGGTAGCCGCCCTCGCCGCGCACCCCTTCGGTGACCAGCACCCCAGCATTGTGGATGCCGGTGGGGTGGAATTGCCAGAACTCCATGTCTTCCAGAGGAACGCCGGCACGCAGGGCCATCCCCAGACCGTCGCCGGTATTGATGAGGGCATTGGTGGTGGCCGAGAAAATCCGTCCCGCACCACCGGTCGCCAGCAGGGTAGCGCGCGCTTCGATGAAAATCGGCTCACCGTCCTCGATGCCCAAGGCGACCACGCCGAGCGCGTAGCCCTTGGCATCGGTGACCAGGTCGAGGGCGAAATACTCCTCGAAGAAATGGGTCTTGGCGGCGATGTTGCGCTGATACAGGGTGTGCAGCATGGCGTGGCCGGTACGGTCGGCGGCGGCACAGGTGCGGATGGCGGGGGAACCGCCGTAGTTCTGGGTCATCCCGCCAAACGGCCTTTGATAGATGCGGCCGTTGTCGAGGCGGTCGAAGGGCATCCCGTAGTGCTCCAGCTCGATCACCGCTTCGTTGGCGGAACGGCACATGAATTCGATGGCATCCTGGTCGCCCAGGTAATCCGAGCCTTTCACCGTGTCATACATGTGCCAGTGCCAGTTGTCCTCGGAGACGTTGCCCAGGGAGGCGGCAATCCCGCCCTGTGCCGAGACGGTGTGCGAGCGGGTGGGGAACACCTTGGAAACCACCGCCACCTTGAGGTTGGCCTCGGCCAGTTGCAGGGCGGCGCGCAATCCCGCGCCGCCGCCGCCGATGATGACGGCGTCGAATGTGCGTTTACCGATAGCCATTTAATGCACCTCCAGAAATTCATTTTGCGGGATGAAGCGCAAGGAGCGGACGAGGGAGCGACGAGACAACACGCGATAGCTTGTTGCGGCGCAGACTAACCTGCGCAGCGGGTTATGTCGCAGCCACATATCAGATGGATAGGCGAGGAGCGCAGGAGTCCGCGACGCGGCGACTCGCCCGCCAAATGGATTTATGGAGGTGTACGTCATTTGATTCCCCAGAGAATTTGAATGCTCCACGCGGCATAGGCGATCAGCACGACGATGGTCAATACCTCGGCGGTAAGGCGCAGCCCCACCGGTTTGAGGTAGTCCATCAGGATGTCGCGCACGCCTACCCAGGCATGAAGAAACAGCGAAGACATGAACAGGATGGTGCCCAGCCGCACCAGCTCGCACTCGAAGAAGGCGTGCCAGTCGGCGTATTGGAGAGGCTGGTGGGTAAGCAGGAAGCCCGCCAGCGCCACCAGGTAAACCACCATCACCACGGCGGTAATGCGCTGCATGAGCCAGTCGCGCAAGCCGTAATGCGCGCCGGTAACGATACGATTTACCATAGCCAGACTCCGAACAGGAAGGTCAAGAAAAGGCTCGCGCCCAGCACCAGCCAACTGGCGCGACGGGCTTGCGGCATGTCGAGGCAGTAATGGAGGTCCATCGCCAGATAGCGCAGGCCGGCGAAGAAATGGTGGAGCAGCGCCCACATCAGGCCGAGCAGGATCAGTTTGGCAAAGGCACCGCTGAGGAGGTGTTTCACCGCGGCGAAGCCTTCCGCCGAGACCAGCGAGGATTGCAGCATCAGCAGCACGAAGGGGATGAGGAGAAACAGACCGGCACCGCTAACCCGGTGGAGGATCGATACGATCCCCGGCAGGGGCAGCTTGATCTGGATGAGATTGAGATGCTTCGGGCGTTTTTTGGCCATGATGGCATTACTCCAAAACATTAAAGTCGGGTCGGATGGGGAGAGTGCCGCCCCACCCTGTCTTTTACTACAGGCCGGGCTGGGCGGCGGCCGCGACGGCGGGCGGTACCCGGTCGATCAGACGCGGGTCGAAAGGCTTGGGAATGATGTATTCCTTGCCGAACGACAGTTCCTTCACCCCATAGGCCTGCAACACTTCCGCGGGCACCGGCTCCTTGGCGAGTTGGGCAATGGCGCGGGCCGCGGCGATCAGCATCGGCTGAGTGATCGCCTTGGCGCGGGCATCGAAAGTCCCTCTGAAAATATAGGGAAACCCCAGCACGTTGTTGACCTGGTTGGGGAAATCCGAGCGGCCGGTAGCCATAATCAGGTCGTCGCGCACGGCGTGGGCATCGACCGGGTAGATTTCCGGGTCGGGATTGGCCATGGCAAAGGCAATCGGCTTGGCGGCCATGCTCTTGATCATTGCGCCGCTCACCAGATTGGGGCCGGATACGCCGATGAACACGTCCGCACCCTGCATGGCGTCGGCCAGGGTACGCATCTCGGTGTCCTTGGCGAACTCCTGCTTGTGGGCATTGAGGTCGGTACGGCCGCTATGGATCACGCCCTTGCTATCGACCAGGGTCATGTTTTCCTTCTTGCCGCCCATCGCGATCAACAGGCGCATACAGGCCAGTCCCGCCGCCCCGGCGCCGAGGCAGGTCAGCTTGATGTCGCCGACCTGTTTGCCCTGAATTTCCAGAGCATTCAGCAGCCCCGCGCACATCACCGTGGCGGTGCCGTGCTGGTCGTCGTGGAAAACCGGGATGTCGAGACGCGCCTTGAGGGCTTCCTCGATTTCGAAGCAATGCGGCGCGGCGATGTCTTCGAGATTGATGCCGCCGAAAGTGGGGGAGATGTTCACCACGGTTTCGATGAAAGATGCCACTGACGGGGCATCCACTTCGATGTCGAACACATCGATGTCGGCGAAACGCTTGAAGAGGATCCCCTTGCCTTCCATCACCGGCTTGCTGGCCAGCGGGCCGAGGTTGCCCAGGCCGAGAATCGCGGTGCCGTCGGTAATGACCGCCACCAGGTTGCCTTTGTTGGTATAGCGGTAGGCGTTGGCCGGGTCTTCGGCAATCGCCCGCACCGGCGCGGCGACGCCCGGCGTGTAGGCGAGAGAAAGATCGGCGGCGGTCGCACAAGGCTTGGACGACTCCACCGAAATTTTGCCGGGCCTGGGAAACTCGTGGTAATCGAGCGCTTGCTGTTTCAGAGTGGTCATCGTCTGTCCTTGTGTATTGAAGGACCAGAAACGAAGGGCCACCCCTTCCTTCCCAGCCCCTGTTTAACCTAATTCATTCAGATAGCTGTGATGCTTGGTATTGCACCGGCTGACCCGCAGTTCCACCGGTTTATCGCCATAGGTATAGGCAATCCGACCGATGTCCAGCAGCGGTGCGCCGACTGCCACATTCAACAGTTCGGCGGTCGGCGCATCGGCGGGAATCGCCTGGATGCGCTCCTCGGCACGAATGATGCGGGTGCCGTAGCGGGATTCGTAGAGGCTGTACAGCGTGCCTTCGTACTCGTTGATCATGCTTTCCGAGATTCCCTTGAAGAGCGTCGCGGATACCCAGATGTCGTCGAGAATCACCGGTTCGCCGGAGAGGCGCAACAGGCGGCGCATCATCACCACCGGGGAGCCGCGCTTCAGTTCCAGGCGGTCGGCGATATCGCTGTCGGCCTTGCCGCGCTTGCAATACAGCACCTGGTTGAGCGGTGCTTCCTTCTTGCCGTTATTTTCGACGATGCGCAGAAAATGGTACTGGGTGTGTTCTTCGGAATGGGTGGCGACGAAAGTGCCCTTCCCTTGCCGGCGGATCAGGATATTTTCCGCGGCGAGTTCGTCGATCGCCTTGCGCACCGTTCCCTGACTGACCTTGAAACGATTGGCGAGTTCCAGCTCGCTGGGAATGGCCTCTCCCGGGCTCCATTCGCCCGCAACCAAGCTTTGCGTGATCAAAATCTTGATCTGCTCGTAAAGTGGGCGGAAAGTTGGGGTGGAGTGCGACTTTGTCATATGCGCCCTTTATAGCATGAACAAAAAAAGTTAGTCAACATTCTTATATAAGACATAAGATATAATCTGATTATTGACATGGGTATAATAGTGAAATACATTTTGGCACATTTTCTATCTGTGTTCCACAGTCCCACCACCATCAGGAGAAGCAAACATGGCCCCTAATCTGCGCCCGCGCCGTTCCATGCTTTACATTCCCGGCAGTGTGCCGCGCTACCTGGAAAAATCGCGGGAACTGCCCGTCGATTCGCTGATTCTCGACCTGGAAGACCCGGTGCTGCCGGAATTGAAGGAAACGGCGCGCGCCAATGTCGTGGCGGCGCTGGCGCAAGGCGGCTACGGCAAGCGCGAGTTGGTGGTGCGCGTCAATTCACTGAAATCGCCGTGGGGCCGGGACGACATCCAGGCGCTAGCGAAAACTGCTGTGGACGCGATTCTGTTGCCCCGTGTGGAAAGCCGCCAGGATGTACTAGATGGTTTGGCGGCGCTGGATGCCGCCGGCGGCTCGGACAAGGCGGTGATGGTACGCATCGAATCGCCGCTGGGGGTCTTGCACGCCGAGGAAATCGCCGCCGCGTCGGAACGCATCGTCAGCCTGGTGATCGGCACCTCCGACCTCACCAACGAGTTGCACGCACGGGTCATGCAGGAACGCCTGCCCATGCTGCACAGCCTCTCTCATTGCCTGCTGGCGGCGCGCGCTTATGGCCGTTCGGTGATCGACGGCATCCATACCGAACTCAAGGACATGCATGCCTTCGAATACGCCTGCCGACTGGCGCGCGATCTGGGTTTCGACGGCAAGAGCCTGATCCATCCCTACCAGATTCCTTATGCCAACGACGCCTTCACGCCCAAACAGGCGCACGTCGATCACGCACGGCGCATCATTGCCGCGCTCGCCGACGCCAATGCGGCGGGGCGCGGGGTGGTGATGGTGGATGGTCGAATGGTGGAGAACCCGCACGTCGAGGAAGCCAGACGCACCCTCGCGTTGTATGAAATGATTCAGAAATAACGCGCATGGCGCGGGTCCGGCACCCGCGCCATGCCTAACCCGAGTTCAAGCCGCTCGCTCGTACTTTTCCTCGTTCATCCGGTTGACCAGGTCGATGACCTGGCTGCTGGCTTGTTCGGCGGCTTCCAGTTGACGCACCATGTCGTCGCGCACCGCGACGTTGCCCATCCAGTCCTGCTGCGACAACGCGGTGGCGCGATGCACCAGGTTGTGCACCGCGGCATGGGGAGTTTCCAGCGCGCCAAAGGACGGGGTGGTGCCGAAAATGGCCTTGCCCGTCCCTTCGTAATACCACCTGCCGAGACGGCAACTGTGGTGATCGACCCCGGTCGCCTTGGCCTCTTCGCAATTTCCCGACATCTCCACGCTCATGTAGGCATTTTGCATGAAGATGATGTGGTCCATCTTGACCAGCGAGCCGAACGAGCGATCCTTGGTTTTCGTCACCCGCTGAATGATGGTTTCCGCATCGCGTTCAAATTCGCTGAAGCGGTTGCGGAAATCGCTCATCTTGACGTTGACGTCGGCGGTCAGGGTGCGCGCGGTGCCGGTTTCCACGACCATGACGTCGACCTGGTTGCGGAAACGCGACACGATCGCGTCGATTTCGGTGGTGGAATTTTTGGTCCGCTCGGCGAGCTTGCGCACTTCGTCGGCGACCACCGCGAAGCCGCGTCCCGATTCGCCGGCGCGGGCGGCTTCGATGGCGGCGTTGAGGGCGAGCAGGTTGGTCTGATCGGCAATGTCGGAGATGAACTGCACCGCGGTATTGATGGCGGCGCTATCCACGCCGAGGGCTTGCGCGGCATCGGCCATTTCCTGGACCCGGCTGTTCATCCCGGCCAACTCGCTGCTGATCTGGTTGGCCACCGTCAGGCTGCTTTCCGCGCCGTCCCGGTTGGATTTGGCGATTTGATCGACTTCGTCCATTTCCTTGCTGATGCTGACCAGGTCTTCCTGGTTGAGCTTGAGCTTGCGCAGCAGGTTATGGGTGTTCATGGTGTGGAGTTGCGAAGCCAGTTCGTTGCGTGAAATCAACTGGCTGTTTTGCTCCATGGCCTGGATCGCGGCGTTGACCTTTTCCAGGGATTCGGCGAACTGGCCGGGCAGCCCCGCCGACAGCGCCTTGCGGTAGAACACCCCTTCCGACACCAGTTTGAAGCAGGTGTTGACCTCCTTGAAATACATTTCGATCAAGTCGAGAAATTCGTTGAGTTCCCAGGCCGCCTTGCCTAGCTCGCCCAGCCCCGCGGTATGAGTGATGCGGCTGTGCAACTGTCCTTCGCTGGAATGGCGGAGGACTTCCTTCATACTTTTGATGGTGTCGATGGTTCTACGAAAACGCGCCAGGACATAGATGGAAAACGACAGGGTGCACAAGGGAAACAGCCAGACCGACAGTTCCATGCCATGCTGGTAGGTGACCCAGCCGGCCAGGATGGTGGTAATCAGGGTGAAGATTCCGCATTCCAGCAACAACTGCTGGCGCAGAAACGGCGTGTGGCGACTGACGCCGGTTTTTGAAGAATAGGGCATGTCTGCGCTCCTTTTCAGAGGCTAAGGATGAAACGGTCGTAGCTCGTACCCAGGCTTTTCAGCTTGTCCACCAGGAAGGCCACCGAAGCGTTGGGCGCCTCGGCGGGGCCGGCGCGACGCTCGACGTCGAGCATTTCCTGATATACCGCTTGCATGGTCTGGATAGCGGAGGGCTTGGGTTTGCGGCGCACCGAGAAGTAGCCGACCACTTTGCCGCGCGCATCGTAGTCGGGCGTCACATTGGCAAAAACCCAGTAATAACTCCCTTCGGAAGTCATGTTCTTGACGTAGCCGAAGAACTCCCGCTCGGCTTTCAAGGTATCCCACAGCAGCTTGAAGGCTCCGCGCGGCATGTCCGGGTGGCGCACGATATTGTGCTGGACGTTGAGCAGGTCGCGTTCGGGGAAATTGGCGATGCGCATGAAAGCGCGGTTGGCGTAGGTGATTCGTCCGCTGAGGTCGGTTTTCGAAACAATGATGTCTTGCGGAGCGAGTTGGATTTCCTGCTGGGTAGGCTGAGTCTTGTTTTTCATTGAACAAAAGTCCCGGGAAAAGGCGCACGAAGGGCATTCTACCCAAATAACCATCAATTTGCTCAGCAATTGGAGGGCGCCTGCCCATAAAAAATACTTTACTATTTTTGTCGGAAATACTAACCTTAATCTTATAGATGACTTGCATAGGCAAGGGTCTACCTGGGAGGGCGCGACATGACGATTTCCACTGCGGTGTTGGGCGACTACTGGCCGGGCATCCAGCTTTATTACCCACCGGTAAAATATGCCCCGTCGTTGGGCATTTACGAAGATCTCGAAAGCGCCGCGCTGCGCTTCAAGAAACACGCCCATCTCACCAATGCCCACACCCTGCTTTTCGACCTGGAAGACGGCTGCCGCCAGAAAGCCCTGAGCCGCGACCTGCTGCGCCAGGAGTTGCCGAATCTGGCGCGCGACGACGTGGCCGTGGCGGTGCGCATCAACCCCTTTCGCACCGAGGAATACGACAAGGATCTGCAGATGCTCCGCGACCTGGCCGACCACATCGACGTGGTGATGCTCGCCAAGGCCGGCGAAGCCTACGGCGCGGCGGAAATTCGCGACCTCTCGGCATGGCTGGCGGGGATAGCCGGCGACATCACCATCCAGCCCATCATCGAACATCCCAAGTCCCTGAAAATCGCCCCGGACATCATGCAATACCCCACGGTGAAGCATGTGGTGTTCGGCATCCACGACTTTTCCAAGGCGATGGGCATCCAGATCACCCCCCACCACTGGACCGAGGAACTCAAGTTCTTCCTCAACCAGATCCTCTTCGAAGCGCGTATCGCCGGCAAGGGGGTGATCGGCGGCGTGGAAGTGCTGATCGGTCAGGCGGTGATGCCCGAGAAATTCCTCGAACCCCACGACATCCGCCGTTGGCTGGATCTGCACGGCGACGACGAATCGCGGGTGGTGTTCCGCCACGCCTGCGAGGAAGCGGCGCTGGGCCTGACCGGCAAGCAGGTGATCCATCCCGGCCACATCCATTTGTGCAAGGTCGCCTACACGCCTTCGCCCACCGCGGTAAAACGCAGCGTGGCGATACTCAAGGCGGCAGTGGAAGCCGACGCCCTGCTCGGCGGCGCGATCAAGTTCGAGGGCGAAATGCTCGATCCGCCGATGTTCGGCAAGGCTCTCCAGGTGCTGCTGCGCGCCCATGCCCTGCGGGCGCTGGCGCAGGACGAAACGGATTTCGCATTGAACGTACTGGGGCTGTTGCCGGCGCAGGTGATTCGTGAAAATTGGCCGTATGGCGCAATTCTTTAACGCCTTGTGGCCTTATGTAGGCTGGGTAAGACACGAACCCCAGCAAGCACGCCAAGTTGATAAATGCTGGGGTTCGCCGTGCTCACCCCAGCCTACGAAGAGTCAAACGTTTCTATTGAAACGAGCGGTAAACGTCAAGAACACTCACTGAAAAGGAGTCTGTCATGAACGCATCGAGTCTCGCCCACGTTGCTCCCCCAAGCCAAAAACTGCCGACTTTCGATCCGTGGGTATGGCGCTTGCCGGAGCACCTCAACATCGGCGCGGCATGCACCGACGCCCATCTCGGCACCCCTGCGGAAAACCGGGTGGCGATGGTGGTCGAGGACGACACGCTGGGAGTTTCCCAGGCGACCTTCCGCGAGCTTGCCGAGCAATCCAGCCGCTTCGCCCAACTGCTGCGCGATCTCGGCGTGGCGGTCGAGGACCGGGTGCTGATCCGCCTCCCCAACAGCCTGGCCTACCCCATCGCCTTTTTCGGGGCGATGAAGCGCGGCGCCATCGCGGTGCCCACCTCCACCCTGCTGACCGCCGAGGAAGTCTTGTACCTGGCCCGCGATTCCGAGGCTGCCGTGCTGGTCACCGACAAGGCGATGTGGGCCGACCTGCACGACAAGCTGGGCGGCCTCGGCGAATTGCGCCACGTGCTGTTGACCGGGCCGGGCGAGGTGATCGGGCAAGCGCCCTACAACGTCCTGGACCTCGCCGACGAACTGGCGAAAATCACCGCTTGGGAACCGCCCCACCACACCCGCTCCCACGACCCCGCCTACCTGGTTTACACCTCGGGCACCACCGGCTATCCCAAGGGCGTGCTGCACGCCCACCGCGCCCTGGTCGGACGCGAACCGGCGGCGCGCTACTGGTTCGATTTCGCGCCGGGCGGCGACCGCATCGTCCATTCCGGCAAGTTCAACTGGACCTACGTCCTCGGCTCGGCGCTGATGGACCCCCTGTATCTCGGCAAGACGGTGATTGTCCACGAAGGCAAGAACGACGCGGCGGGCTGGCTAAGACTCATCGCCAAACACGGCGCGACCATTTTCATCGGGGTGCCCACCATCTACCGCCAGATCCTCCAGAAGACCCAGGCCCGCCGTGCCGACGTGCCGACCTTGCGCCACTGCATGAGCGCCGGCGAGCATCTTTCCGACGAAGTACTGGGCCAGTGGCGGCAGCGCTTCGGCATGGACATCTTCGAAGCGGTGGGCATGTCGGAAATCTCGTATTACCTGTCGGAAAGCGTGTTCCGCCCGATCCGCCCCGGCTCGGCGGGCTTTCCCCAGCCCGGCCACGAGGTGCGCCTGCTCGACCCGGAAACCCTGCACGAGGCGGCGCCCGGCGAGGAAGGGATGATCTGCATCCCCGCCGACGACCCCGGCCTGTTCATGCGCTACTGGAAGCTCCCCGAGGAAAGCGCCAAGGTCTTCAAGGAGCGCTGGTTCCTCACCGGCGATTACGCGCGCTTCGACGACGACGGCTACATCTGGTTCCTCGGACGCCGCGACGACATCATCAATTCTTTCGGCTACCGGGTGTCGCCCCACGAAATCGAGCGGGTGATGAAAAACCATCCGGCGGTGGCCGATTGCGCCGCCACCGGCGAGGAGCTTTCCGCCGACAAGGTGCTGGTGGTCGCCTACGTCATGCTGCATCCCGGCGCCACCGTGAATGCCGACGATCTCGCCGCCTACGCGCGCAAATACCTGGCCGCCTACAAAGCGCCCAAGATCGTCTACGCGGTGGAAAATCTGCCGCGCACCAAGAACGGCAAGATCATTCGCCGCCAACTCGACCCCAAGACGGCGCTGGCGCGTTCGAGCAATTAAGTAAAACGCAGTTTTTAGTTTTTAGTTTTTAGTGTTTAGTTGATGTCGCCGCGCGAAGCGCGTCGGATTTGAATCAGGCGCGAAGCGCATTCCACAACTCAACACTCAACACTGTTTCCGCCTTTCACTTAGATTGGAGGCCCAACATGCGCAACCTCTACCGCCCACGCCGCTCGATGCTCTATGTGCCCGGCTCGGTGGCGCGGTTTATTGAAAAATCCCGCACCCTGAAAGTCGATTCGCTGATTCTCGACCTGGAAGACCCGGTCCTGCCCGACCACAAGGAAGAAGCGCGGCGCAACGTGGTGGCGGCGCTGCACGCCGGTGGTTTCGGCTATCGCGAGAAGGTGGTGCGGGTCAACGCCCTGTCCTCGCCGTGGGGACGCGCCGACCTCGCCGCCGTGGCGACTGCCGGGGCGGATGCCATCCTCTTTCCCAAGATCGAAAGGCGCCAGGACGTGCTGGATGCCCTGGCCGCGCTGGATGCCGCGGGCGCCCCCGAGATGCCGATCATGGTGCTGATCGAGACTCCCGCCGGGGTATTGCGCGCCGAGGAAATCGCCGGAGCCTCGCCACGCATCGCCTGCCTGGTGGTGGGCACCTCCGACCTCACCAACGAACTCCATGCGCGCATCACCCCGGAATGCCTGCCGATGCTCCACAGCATTTCCCAGTGCCTGCTGGCGGCGCGCGCCAACGGGGTGTCGATCGTCGACGGCGTGCATCTCGATTTGAACGACATGCACGCTTTCGAATATGCTTGCCGCCTGGCGCGCGACCTGGGCTGCGACGGCAAAAGCCTGATCCATCCCCTGCAAATTCCCTATTCCAACGACGCCTTCACCCCGCGCCCCTCCAGCCTGGCGATCGCCAAGCGGCTGATCGCCGCTTTTGCAGACGCCAACGAAGCCGGGATGGGGGTGGCGGTGGTCGACGGCAAACTGGTGGAAAACCTGCACATCACCGCCGCCAAGCGCACCTTGATGATTCAGGAAATGATCGAAAAAATGGAGGCGGAGGAACAGCACTTGTAGCCCGGATGGAGCTACGCGGAATCCGGGGCCGCCGCGAGGCGGGGAATAGCCGGAATCGCTGCTACCGTTTGCGTCTTATCAGGCGCTCCCGGATTCCGCTGCGCTTCATCCGGGCTACACAACTCGGCGGTTAAAAAGGAAAAATGGAAATGAGCAAACTCAAAACCGGCAATTTCTTCGAGGATTTCAGCTTCGGCCAGACCCTCGTCCACGGCATTCCGCGCACCGTGGGCGAAGGCGACGTTTCGTTGTATATCGCCCTTACCGGCGCGCGCCAGGTGCTGCCCAGCGCCCGCACCGTGGCCCATGCGCTGGGCTACCGCGACCGCCCGCTCGACGACCTGCTGGTGTTCCACATCGCCTTCGGCAAGACCGTGCCGGACGTATCGCTGAATGCCGTCGCCAATCTCGGTTACGCCGACGTGCGCTTCCTCCAGCCGGTGTATGCCGGCGACACGCTGTCCGCCGAATCGACGGTGATCGGCCTCAAGGAAAACGCCACCGGCAAGAGCGGCATCGTGTGGGTGCGCTCCACCGCCCTCAACCAGAACGGCGAGGAAGTCCTGACCTGGGTGCGCTGGGTGATGGTGCACAAGCGCGACCCCGCCAGCGCCGCGCCGCCCACCGTGATTCCCGAGTTGCCGAACGTGGTCATCCCCGCCCGCCTGATCCTGCCGCCCGACCTCGACGCCAGCGGCTACGAGACGGAAATTTCCGGCGCGCCGTGGCTGTGGGACGACTACACACCCGGCGAGCGCATCGACCACCTGGCCGGGATAACCGTCGAGGAAAGCGACCACATGCTTGCCGCGCGGCTCTACCAGAACAACGCCAAGGTGCATTTCGACGCGCACCTGATGCGCGACACGCCCTTCGGCAAGCGCTTGGTGTACGGCGGCCACGTCATTTCGCTGTGCCGCGCGCTGGCCTTTGACGGCCTGGAAAACGTCCTCACCATCGCCGCCATCAACGCCGGCACCCATTGCAACCCGACCTTCGGCGGCGATACCCTGTACGCCTGGAGCGAAGTCCTGGAAAAATGGCACGTGCCGGGCCGCCACGACGTGGGCGCGCTGCGCCTGCGCCTGGTCGGGGTGAAAAACCAGCCCAGCGGCGAATTCGCGGAAAGCCACGTCGAGGAGGACGGCAAGCGCCGCTATCACCCCAACGTGGTACTGGATCTCGATTACACGGTTCTGATGGCACGGAAAGCCGGGTAGGCTGGGGTTTCTCCCCTCTCCCTCGCGAGAGGGAGAGGGGCGGGGGAGAGGATTGGTTGGGCTTCGACAAGCATTGCCGGTGTGCAACCGCCCTCTCCCCAACCCCTCTCCCGCACACGGGAGAGGGGCTATCGCCAGCTCTTTTCGTTGGCCTGAGTCGTTACGATAAATTTTAAATTTTTAATTTATGAGCGCCTGCGGCGCGAATTCATTCATTAATCTCTTACCGGCCAAATGATGTCAAAACATGACAACAACGGGTATGGAATTGAGTTTCGCGGTGATGGGTGATGAGGAATGGGTGATGAAAACCGCCCTCCCATTACCCATCACTCATCACCTATTACTTTCTTTGGTTCCGGCTAGTCCGGCTTAGGCATTAAACATTCAACATTAAAAATTTTAAGAAAATGGAGGCACGATGAACCCCGTCCACCCCAACGCCGCCCTGTTCCAGGGTGAAAAGCCCTTCCCCGCGATTCCCGCCTGCGAGCATTTCGCCGGCAGCGAAAAGCTCATCCTCAAGGCCCTCGAATTGCAGGACAAGCTCGGGCCGGTCTTCGACATCACTTGCGATTGCGAGGATGGCGCCCCGGCGGGCCGCGAGAAGGAACACGCGGAGATGATCGTGCGCGTCCAGAATTCCGCGGCGAACCGCCACCGCATGGCGGGGGTGCGCATCCACGATTACAGCCATCCGGCCTGGCGGCAGGACGTCGATATCCTGGTGGCGGGGTTGGGCGAGGTCGCCGCCTACATCACCCTCCCCAAGGCCACCGAATACGCCCATGCCGCCGCGATGATAGCCTATATCCAGGACAAGGCCGCACAACTGGGCATCCGCCGCGAGATCCCCATCCACGTCCTGATCGAGACCCACGGCGCGCTACGCGACGTGCACCGCATCGCCACCCTGCCGTGGCTGCAAGTGCTGGATTTCGGACTGATGGATTTCGTCTCCGGCCACCACGGCGCGATTCCCGCCAGCGCCATGCGCAGCCCCGGCCAGTTCGAGCATCGCCTGCTCGCCCGCGCCAAGGGTGAAGTGGTCGCCGCCGCGCTGGCCAACGGGGTAATCCCGGCGCACAACGTCACCCTCGACCTGAAGAATCCCTATGCCGCCTACAGCGACGCACGCCGCGCCCGCACGGAATTCGGTTTCCTGCGTCAGTGGAGCATCTACCCCACGCAGATCCAACCCATCGTCGATGCCATGAAGCCCGAGCACGGCGAAGTCGAAACCGCCGCCGCGATCCTGCTGGCCGCGCAAAAAGCCGACTGGGGGCCGATCCAGCACGCCGGCGAATTGCACGACCGCGCCACCTATCGCTATTACTGGGAAGTCCTGCAAAAAGCCAAGGTCACCGGCATCGCGCTGCACGGGGAAGCGGAGAAGGCGTTTTTCGGCTAGGCGGGCCACGCCTAGTAGTCATTCACGTTGAAAGGCGGGTATGGGTAGGAGCCTGCCACGCAGGCGAGCAGTGCCGGCAGGAACAGCGACACCGCATCGCGGGCGCGGCCCGCTCCTACAACCCTTCGTTTCATGTTGACTGACTACTAGCGTTAGAAGGCAGGCGTGTATCGGCCGCGCTCCCAACACTGACGAATAGAGCCGAATAGTAATCAAAGTTTGTTTTGAACAAACCAGCCACAGAAGTTAAACTCCCCAATACCCCAATCCCAGTAAGGAGAACGCCATGAAGAAAACCCGCACCTTTCTCGCCCTGTCCCTGCTTTGCGCCAGCCTGATTGGCGCACCGGCCTTCGCCAACGACCACGCCCATGCCGGCGGCAACGAAAAAGCACAAATCCACGCCCTGCTCAAGAACATCGTCAACGACAACCGCGGCTTTGTAAAACACCACAAGCCCGGCTATTTCAAATCCCTCGTCAAGGGCCAAACGCCCCGCGCCACCGTGGTCACCTGCTCGGATTCGCGCGTCCACACTCACGCCCTGGATCGCACCCCCGACGGCGACCTGTTCATGGTGCGCAACATCGGCAACCAACTCGCCACCGCCGAAGGCTCCGTGGAATACGGGGTGCGCCACCTCAACACCCCGGTGCTGATGGTGATCGGCCATTCCAGTTGCGGCGCGGTCAAAGCCGTCATGGGCGGCTACGAAGGCATCGAACCGGCGATCAAGAAGGAGCTGGACACCCTCAGCGTGCCCGGCAAGGACGCCAAGAACGACCAGGAAGTCATGGATAGCGTGGCCGCCAACGTCAACCGCCAGGTGGAAGCCGCCCTCGCCAAGTTCGCCCCCGAGGTCAAGGACAGCCGCCTGGCCGTGGTGGGCGCGGTGTACGACTTCCGCAACGACTACAAGAAGGGCAACGGCAAGCTGGTGGTCATCAACCTCAACGGCGAGACCGACCAGGCCAAGATCAAGCAATCCGGGCTGTTTGCCGGGAAGTAAGAGTAAACCCTAGCGAGTTGGGTTAGGCGTAGCTATTTGCCATAACCCAACATTCTGGAATTCAGCGCTCCCGCGCCGCCTCATGAAATGCCTTCTGTACCGGGGATAGCAGATATTCCAGCACGGTGCGGTCGGCCAGGCGGATTTCGGCATTGAGCGCCATGCCGGGCGACAGGCGGAACGACTCGCCGCCGGATTCCAGGGTTTGCCGCGCCATCGCGACCAGGGCGCGGTAGCGTAGCGGATGGATGGTTTTAGCGTTATCCGCGCCGGCCTGATCCTGTTTGTCGCTCGAATCGGCGCCCACGTGCCCCACCACCCCATCGGTCATGCCGTATTTCTGGAAAGGGAAGGCGGATAGTTTCAGCTTGACCGGCTGCCCTTCGCGCACGAAGCCGATATCCTCGTTGCTCACCCACACTTCGGCCTGCAAGGCTTCGTCGCTGGGAACCAGGGTCATCAGCACCGCGCCGGGCGACACCACCGTGCCGGCGGTATGCGTGGCGAGATCCTTGACGATGCCGCCCTGCGGCGCTTTCAGTTCCAGCAGCGCATGGCGGTGCTGCTGCTTGGCCCAGCCTTGCTGGAGTTTTTCGTAGTCCGCCAGCGCTTCCACCCGCTCGGTTTGCAACTGTTTGCGATATTCCGAGGTGATCTGGACAAGCTTTTGTTCGGACTGGGCAATGGTGGCGCGGGTGCTTTCGATAACGAAGTTCTGGGCGCGCAAATCCTGCTCCTTTTCGATGCGGTCGCGGCTGCGCTCCAGGACCATCAGCTTGCCGGCATAACCGTCCTTACCCAGCTTGGCGTAGGCCTCTTCCTGCTGCTGGTACACCGGCAGCACCTGTTTCAGCTTGGACTGGATTTCCAGCGCCGAAGCCAAATCCTGGCGGGCCTTTTCCAGCACCATGCGTTCCTGGTAAAGCGCATCCTCGTAGGCGCGCCGGTTGGATTGATATTGCGCCGCCACCTCGCGGAATACCGCAGGAGGATCGTCGCGCTCGCGCTTCAAGGCGCGGTTGCTGAATTCCGCGTCGATGCGCCGCAGTTGCAGGGATTTCTGGTGCAAATCGGTCTGCAAGGCCTTGCCGTCCGCCTCGGAAAGCGTGGTATCCATGCGCATCAGCACCTGCCCGGCCTTGACCGCATCCCCATCCTTGACCAGGATGTCTTGCACGATGCCCTGCTCGGACGGCTGGACGATCTTCAGATAACTTTGCGGAATCAGCTTGCCTTCCGCCACCGCCACTACATCGAGCCGGCCCAGCGCCGCCCACACCAGCAGAAAGGCCAGCAGCAGCGCCAAAGCGCGCAATACCACGCGCGGCATGGGATGCGGCGGCTTGTGCTGGATACCCAACAGGCCAGGGGCGAAATCGAGCGGGTCGGCACCGGAATGAGAAAATTTCATGGAATATCCTTTCGACAAATTGCGTGGGGCGGGACTCCGCCCTTTGCCATGTCGCGAGTCAGTCGTGTTGAAACAGCGGAATAGTCAGGAGCGCCGACATCTCGCCGGTCTGCCGGCAGGATGGCGGCGCTCCATGAGACGGTTCATTGGCACGCTCACGCCGCCAGCTTCGCCATCCCCTCCTGCAATCCCGCCAGCGGTTGGAGCGCCTGCGCCTGAGTGCCGAACGTCGTCCCGGCGATGACGTTTTGCGCCGCCGTGACGGCGATGCCGCCCAGGCTGCCTGCCTTGCCGTACTGGTAGGCCAGGTCGCCGCCCAGCGCCGCGCTGTCGCTGCCCGCCAGATGGGCGTCGAGCAAAGCGTTCGACAGGCTCCAACTGGTCAGCGTCGGGGTGGCGACAAGTGCCGCGTCGAAGCGGGTGGCCAGTGCAGCGAAGTCGAAGGTCTGCACCTTTTGGTTGAGCAGCGGGTCGCTGGACGCCGCATCGAAGCCGGCCATGGCATCGGCAATGACTTGCAGAGTCAGCACGCTGTGATTGGTGGTCGCGGCGTACCAGTTCTGCAAGGTGATGCTTTCGCCGCCGCCGGTGTCGAGAATCAAATTATTCGACGACTTACGGAATGCCAGGTCGGCATATTGGATGCCGCCGCCCAGGGAGAGGGTGTTGTCGGCGCCGCTGCTGGCCACCACGGTGTCTTGCCCATCCCCATGGTTGAAGACAACCAGGTCCGCGCCGGTTCCGGTGGTAATCGTATCGTTTCCAGTTCCGCCGATGAATAGCTCGTTGCCGCTATTGCCGTTCAAAACATCCGAACCCGAGCCGCCGACATACAGATTACTTCCTCCATTCCCGGTAAGAACGTCGTTGCCATTTTCCCCTTCCAACACATCATTGCCGCTTCCGCCATTGAGCGTGTCGTTACCGTCATTGCCCGAAACAAAACAGGATGCCGAGCCGGCGGAAAGCGTGTCGTTTGCGGTTGTGCCGAATATGATCGTGCCGGCGATACTGATTTCTGTGCCATCGGCGAACATGAATTTCTCAACCTGATAGATACTGCTGCTGAACCAGTTCTCAACCGTGACCTGGTCAGTCGCAGTCGGGTTTGCCGGATCGTTGATCTTGACCACCAGGTTATAGCCACTTCGGGAAAGCCCGAGGTCGGCTTGAGTGATTCCCGCCCCGAACGCCAGCTTGTCGGCACCAACAATGTTGCCATTGACGTTGTAGCCGTAGTCGTTGATGGTGTCCTGTCCGTCGCCACGATTGAACAAGTAGGTGTCGGCACTGCCGCCGCTCTGGATGCGGTCATTGCCGGTACCGCCAGCAAAGGTGTTGGCGTAGAGATTGTAGCTGACGTTGTTGTTATTGCTGACCTTGATAAGATCGTCGCCGGTACCGCCCTCGATGGTGTTGCTGGCGGTACTGCTGAAAGTGATCGTGTCGTTTCCATCGCCGCCGCGCAAGGTGTTGGTGCCGATGCCTTGGTCGGTGATGATGTCGTCGCCATCGCCCCCTTCTATGGTGTCGTTGCCGCTGCTGTCCGTGATCGTGTCGTTGCCGCCCAAGCCGAGTATGGTGTTGTTATCCGACCAGCCGGTAAGCGTATCGGCCCCGGCGGTACCATAGAGGGTGTTGCCTATCTGGTTTATTTGCGCACTGGTCAGGCTGGTACCGTCGGCGAAAACGAAACTCTCGATTAGGTAAATGCTAGGGATGGGAGTGTTTTGGTAGGTGCCGGTGGTGAACCAGTTCTCAACCGTGACCTGGTCGGTCGCAGTCGGGTTTGCCGGATCGTTGATCTTGACCACCAGGTTATAGCCACTTCGGGAAAGCCCGAGGTCGGTTTGAGTGATTCCCGCTCCGAACGCCAGCTTGTCGGCACCAACGATGTTGCCATTGGCGTTGTAGCCGTAGTCGTTGATGGTGTCCTGTCCGTCGCCACGGTTGAACAAGTAGGTGTCGGCACTGCCGCCGCTCTGGATGCGGTCATTGCCGGTACCGCCAGCAAAAGTGTTGGCGTAGAGGTTGTAGCTGACGTTGTTGTTATTGCTGACCTTGATAAGATCGTCGCCGGTACCGCCCTCGATGGTGTTGCTGGCGGTACTGCTGAAAGTGATCGTGTCGTTTCCATCGCCGCCGCGCAAGGTGTTGGTGCCGATACCCTGGTCGGTGATGACGTCGTCGCCATCGCCCCCTTCTATGGTGTCGTTGCCGCTGCTGTCCGTGATCGTGTCGTTGCCGGCTCCTGCGTATACCGTGTCGTTTCCGGGTCCCGTGGAAACGGTATCGTTGCCACCCAATCCGCGTATGCTCACCCCTTCGCTTGCCAGCCCCGTAATGAGGTCGGCACCTTCGGTACCTATCATTGTCAGGTTGGTTATGTCGCTCATAGCCAATTCACTACCATCCGCGAACTTGAATTTCTCGATGCGGCACTGGGAACCCACAGCGGCATAGAACCAATTCAGGAAGGTCATCTGGTCGGTCGCGGCAGGATTCGTCGGGTCGTTGATCGTGAGCACCAGGTTGTCGCCTACCCGCTTGGCGCTCAGGTCGTTCTGGGAGATTCCCGTCCCGAACACCACGCTGTCCACGATGTTGGTGTAGCTGCCGCTGTAATCGGTGATGGTGTCCTGTCCGTCACCCCGGTCGTAAAGGTAGGTGTCGGCTTCGCTCCAGGCGGTCATCTGGTCGTTGCCCTTGCCGCCCGCAAAGGTGGTGGCGTGAGTGGCGTAGCTCGCTAGCCAGGAGGAACCTCCCGCCAGAATCAGCTTGTCGTCGCCGTTGCCGCCGTAGAGCGTGTTGTCGTATGCAGCGTGTGCGTTGACGGTGTCGTTGCCGATGCCGCCGTCTACGTATGCTTTATCTGCTGCGGCATTGATGATGTCGTTGCCGTCTTCTCCATATAGTTTGTCTTCACCACCCGCATTGGTAATCGTATCGTCGCCTGCACCGGCATAGACCATGTCCGCTCCCGTGCCCGTATTGATCGTGTCGTTGCCGTCGCCACCGGACAAGTAATCCGCTTTTGCCGTACCGGTCAAGGTATCACCGGCGCTGGTTCCCTCGATCATGCTACCGTCCATGTCTATCCACCAGCGTAGCGCGGGGTTGGCGCGCAAGGCCTCCAGATCGACAATGCTTTGAGCTTGCATACCTTTTACCGCGCGCGCAAATTCGTTTAGAGGAATGCCAACAGCGGTCTGGTTTTGCGGATCAAAACGGCTTTCCAGGTCGGCTTTTAGAGCAGAGAGGTCGGCCTTTTGGCTTTGACTGGTGGTATCCCAGTAAAAAGTCACCAGATTGGCCATGCTGTTTAGGTGAGTCTGCGCCATCAGTTGCCCATACAGCATTTCGAACAAACTGTTGTAGGCTTGCGTCAAGAAGGGCACAGCACCGGCAATGGGATTGGCGCCGCTTACCCCGACATAGCCTTCTCCCAGAAATTTTTCCAGTACCACGAGCTTGCGGGCGTCGAAGTTTCCACCACGGCTTCCCGTAGCAATGCTGTCGCTTCCCGCCCATTTGAAAAGAATTTGTTCGAGTAGCGCGTTGCGCGCGGCGACATTGGTTTCGCCGACAAAACTTTGCACCAATCCCTTGAGTGTTCCACTGGTGTCGCGCATCATGGCCTGATGCAGATCGTAAATAATGCCATAGCCTTGCAAATCGGGTAGCGCGGAAATATCGGGGGAAACATCCAGCCAATCGTTGGCAATTGTGTAGGCGTTATCCGTTTTGAACCACACGTCGGTAGCGGCGGCGGTCGTGCCGTCGGAGCGGATAAAGCTCCCAATCTGGAGATGTTGGTTGCCTTGAGCATCAGTAAGGCTGGAGGCAATATAACCGGTGTTGATGGCCTGTACACCAGCATCGGTCAGGCTCAACAGTTCACCCGGAGACGTATAGCCGTCACCATCACTGTCTTTCCAAACCTGGAGACTGGCCCAGATAGCGTCACTGGCATTGATCTTGCCGTCACGGTTGTCGTCGAATTCGGCGAGCGCCTGAAAGCCGTTGGCGGCAAGCGCGCCGGATTTGAGTTGGGTCTGGTTGCCGAACAGTTCCCGTCCCGAATCAATACGGCCATTGTTGTTGCGATCCCATACCAGCAGGCCGTCATCCGCGCCAACCCAGCCGGTCTGTTCGGCGAAGCCGTCGTTGTTGTAGTCGAAATAGGCACCGCCCTTGATGCCGACAGTTTCGATGCCGTTGCCGTTTAAGTCGAGAATGATCGGGGAAATGGGGGGCGGGGTGTGTTCTGCTATGCAGAAGGATTCCTTAGATGATGCCAATGCGTCTGGGACGAAGGATAATCCGGCACCTATCCACGTTAACGCGAGACCTAGTGCTCGTATTGCTCTAGATGCTGGTGCTAGCGAAGCACCGGCCCCAAGGATTGCAGTAATGTTGCCAGCAATTGCAACAACATCACCGGCATCAATCTTCTTATTGAGGTTGTAACTGTCCATTATTTTCCGGACAGTTGCTGGAATAGCCGTTAGATTTGCCTGGATAACAATATCTGGGTGGCTACCTTGAAACGCTGTAATAGCTGCTGCTCCAAGCTGAGCAAACGCGGCGATTGCCGCTCTTGCATTTTCAGTTTGTACTCCTTGTATTAGATCCTTTACGCCTGTAACTAATGATATTGCATCTGTTTTTGAGCACGTCATGGCAAATTCCCTGCAAACTAAAATATATACTTAACAAACCAAGCGATAAACAATCCAATGAATGCGGCGACTCTCAATTTCTTATAAATAACAAACAGTTTTAAGTGTCTAGGTAACACATCTGTGGTTTCATCAAACATTGCCTTATAAATGACTTTTCGCCAATTTGCTGTCGTCATCAACAATAAATGAAAAACAATTAAAAGAAAAAGCGGGAAAATAAGGATCAACAAAATATATTGACGCATTCTATTTTTTCGTCATGTCAATGTAACTCAAGGTTAAACAGCAGCTATTCTGTGTAAAAAAGAAAAATAAAGAAAAATGGGGTCAGAGTCATTTTCTGCTCTCCTCTAACGATAGTGGATGATTCCCGCCCATCACCAATGCCTGTTCCCCTGCTCGCATCAAAGGCCGTCCCCGCTTTGGCGGCGCGCACCCGTCGGTCAAGCATGGATTCGATTTCTTCGGTGAATCGCTCTAATCAATGGGGTCAAAGTCGATCTATCTATCATAATTTCCCTCTTAACTCTCCCTGAAATCCGCCAGCTTACGGATTTCTTGCCAAATATCCATTGGTAAAATTACTAAGTAAAATTACCAATTTCCCCTTCAAAGCCAATCCCCACTGGGCTTGGCGGGGGTTCCAAAAAATTGAAATATTTTCGCAAAATCGGAAATTTCCGGCGTCCTGACGGCCTTTCCCCTACGCCGCCAGCTTCACCATCCCCTCCTGCAATCCCGCCAGCGGTTGGAGCGCCTGCGCCTGAGTGCCGAACGTCGTCCCGGCGATGACGTTTTGCGCCGCCGTGACGGCGATGCCGCCCAGGCTGCCGGCCTTGCCGTACTGGTAGGCCAGGTCGCCGCCCAGCGCCGCGCTGTCGCTGCCCGCCAGGTGGGCGTCGAGCAAAACGTTCGACAGGCTCCAACTGGTCAGCGTCGGGGTGGCGGCGAGTGCCGCGTCGAAGCGGGTGGCGAGTGCGGCGAAGTCGAAGGTCTGCACCTTTTGGTTGAGCAGCGGGTCGCTGGACGCCGCATCGAATCCGGCCATGGCGTCGGCAATGACTTGCAGAGTCAGCACGCTGTGATTGGTGGTCGCGGCGTACCAGTTCTGCAAGGTGATGTTTTCGCTGTTGCCGGTGTCGAGGATGAGGTTGTTGCCGGATTTGCGGAACGCCAGGTCGGCATATTGGATGCCGCCACCCAGGGAGAGGGCGTTGTCGGCGCCGCTGCTGGCTTTGACGGTGTCCTTGCCGTCGCCCTTGTTGAAGGCGATGAGGTCGGCCCCGCTGCCGGTCGTAATGGTGTCGTTGCCGATGCCGCCGATGAGCAGGTCATTGCCGGTGCCGCCGGTCAGCACGTCAGTCCCCGCACCGCCGTCGAGGAGGCTGTTGTCGGCGCTATCGTTCAAGGTGTCGTTATCCGCGCCCCCCTGGAGAATGTCGTAGCCCGCGCCGCCGCTGAGCCGGTCGGCGCCCAAACCACCCCACAGGTAATTGCCGGCGGCGTTGCCGGTGAGGGTGTTGGCGAGGTCGTTGCCGGTGCCGCTTAGGTCGGCGGTGCCGGTCAGGGTGAGGTTTTCGAGGTTGGCACCCAGGGTGTAGTCGATGCCGGACTGGACGGTATCGGTGCCTTCGTCTAGCCCTTCGACCACTTGGTCGCCGCTGTCGTCCACCACGTAAACGTCGTTGCCCAGGCCGCCACTCATCAGGTCGGCGCCCAGGCCGCCGTTCAGGACATCGTTGCCCTCGCCGCCATCGAGAACATCGGCGCTGTCGTTGCCGGTGAGACGGTCGTTGCCGCCCAGGCCGATGAGGTGGTTACTGGCGGCGTTGCCGGTGAGGGTGTTGGCGAGGTCATTGCCGGTGCCGCTAAAGCTGGCGGTGCCGGTCAGGGTGAGGTTTTCGAGGTTGGCACCCAGGGTGTAGTCGATGCCGGACTGAACGGTATCGGTACCTTCGTCTAGCCCTTCGACCACTTGGTCGCCGCTGTCGTCAATCACGTAAACGTCGTTGCCCAGGCCGCCAGTCATGAGGTCGGCGCCCAGGCCGCCGTTGAGGACATCGTTGCCCTCGCCGCCATCGAGAACATCGGCGCTGTCGTTGCCGGTGAGGCGGTCGTTGCCGCCCAGGCCGATGAGGTGGTTGCCGGCGGCGTTGCCGGTGAGGGTATTGGCGAGGTCGTTGCCGGTGCCGCTTAGGTCGGCGGTGCCGGTCAGGGTGAGGTTTTCGAGGTTGGCCCCCAAGGTATAGTCAATGCCGGACTGGACGGTGTCGGTGCCTTCGTCAAGCCCTTCGACCACTTGGTCGCCGCTGTCGTCCACCACGTAAACATCGTTACCCAGGCCGCCGCTCATCAAGTCGGCACCCAAGCCACCGTTGAGGACATCGTTGCCCTCGCCGCCATCCAGAGTGTCGGTGCTGTCGTTACCAGTGAGGCGGTCGTTGCCGCCCAGGCCGATCAGATGATTGCTGCCGGCGTTACCGGTGAGGGTGTTGGCGAGGTCGTTACCGGTGCCGTTCAGGTCGGCGGTGCCGGTCAGGGTGAGGTTTTCGAGGTTGGCACCCAGGGTGTAGTCGATGCCGGACTGAACGGTATCGGTGCCTTCGTCAAGCCCTTCGACCACCTGGTCGCCGCTGTCGTCCACCACGTAAACGTCGTTGCCCAGGCCGCCAGTCATCAAGTCGGCGCCCAGGCCACCGCTCAGGACATCGTTGCCCTCGCCGCCATCGAGAACATCGGCGCTGTCGTTGCCGCTAAGGCGGTCGTTGCCGCCCAGGCCGATGAGGTGGTTGCTGGCGGCGTTGCCGGTGAGGGTATTGGCGAGGTCGTTGCCGGTGCCGCTAATGCTGGCGGTGCCGGTCAGGGTGAGGTTTTCGAGGTTGGCCCCCAAGGTATAGTCGATGCCGGCCTGGACGGTATCGGTACCTTCGTCTAGCCCTTCGACCACTTGGTCGCCCGTATTGTCTACCACGTAAACGTCGTTGCCCAGGCCGCCAGTCATGAGGTCGGCGCCCAGGCCACCGTTCAGGACATCGTTGCCCTCGCCGCCATCGAGAACATCGGCGCTGTCGTTGCCGCTAAGGCGGTCATTGCCGCCCAAGCCGATGAGGTGGTTGCCGGCGGCGTTGCCGGTGAGGATGTTGGCGAGGTCGTTACCGGTGCCGCTAATGCTGGCGGTGCCGGTCAAGGTGAGGTTTTCGAGGTTGGCGCCCAGGGTGTAGTCGATGCCGGCCTGGACGGTATCGGTGCCTTCGTCCAAGCCTTCGACCACTTGGTCGCCGCTGTCGTCCACTACGTAAACATCGTTGCCCAGACCGCCGCTCATCAAGTCGGCACCCAGGCCGCCGCTCAGGACATCGTTGCCCTCGCCGCCATCCAGAACATCGGCGCTGTCGTTGCCGGTTAAGCGGTCATTGCCGCCCAGGCCGATGAGGTGGTTGCCGGCGGCGTTGCCGGTGAGGGTGTTGGCGAGGTCGTTACCGGTGCCGCTTAGGTCGGCGGTGCCGGTCAGGGTGAGGTTTTCGAGGTTGGCCCCCAGGGTGTAGTCGATGCCGGCCTGGACGGTGTCGGTGCCTTCATCCAGGCCTTCGACCACCTGGTCGCCCGCATTGTCCACCACGTAAACGTCGTTGCCCAAGCCGCCTGTCATCAAATCGGCACCCAGGCCACCGTTGAGTTTGTTGCTGCCGCTGTTGCCGGTGAGATTGTTGTCGAGGTCGTTGCCGGTGGCGGCAATGTTGGCAGTGCCGGTGAGAATCAGGTTTTCGACATTGGTCGCCAAGGTATAGCTGACGCCCGCCTTGACCGTATCCACCCCCTCGCTCGCCAACTCAATCACTTGATCGCCGCTATTGTCGATGAGGTAGATGTCGTCGCCCATGCCGCCCGCAATTTTGTCGCGGCCCGCGCCGCCATCCAGGATATCGTTGCCGGGTGTGCCGGTCAGGGTGTCGTTGCTGGCGGTGCCGGTGATTTCCTTGGGTTTGGCGGCTTCCAGGATAGCGGCATCCCACACGCTGCCGTCGGCAAACTGGATTTGTTCCACCCGGTTGGTCGGGTCAGCGAACCAATCCTGTATCGTGACCTGGTCGCTGGTGCCGTTGATGCCGAGACACAGGTCGGCATTGTCGCGCCACAGCGTTACGTCGCCGCTTGCGAGGCCGGCCTTGAGACGGAGGGTGTCAATGTTGCCGGCGGTGGCATCGACGTCGCTGATGGTGTCCCGTCCGCTCCCCGTGCCGAACAGATAAGTGTCGTTGCCCGCGCCGCCTTGCAGGGTGTCGTTGCCGGCGCCGCCGTCGATACGGTCCGTCACGCTGGTGCCGCGCAGGGTGTCGTCGCCGTTGCCGCCGACCAGGTCGAAGCCGCGCGCCACCAGTTCCTGCGCAGTCAGCACGGCGCCGTTGCTGAATTCGAAACGCTGGATGCTGCTGGTGCCGGCAATATCGTTGTAATCGACGCCGTCGATGTGGATAAGGTTGCCGTCGCTGAGCTTGATGCCCAGCGAACCCTGGAACAGGGTGATTTGCGTCGGGTCGACGCCAGCCCCGAACTTCAGGGTGTTGGTTTCCCCGCCGCCGATGTTGTCGACGATGGTGTCCACCCCGTCTCCGGCATTGATGAGATAGGTGTCGTTGCCCGCTCCGCCGACCAGGATGTCGTCACCCGTGCCGCCGGCCAGGATGTCGTCGCCGAATTCGCCGAACAGCCAGTCGTTGCCTGCGCCGCCGTAAAGGGTGTCGTTGCCGCCCGAGGTGGGGGCGGTGGCCCAGTTGTCGCGCGGGGCTTCGGGATTGGCGGCGGAGGAGAGCTTCACTTCGAAACGGTCGGTCGCGCCCACGCCATGGTCGATCTTCTGGAACTGGAGGTTGAGCATGGGGGCGGTGGTGTAGGGCGAATGTGTGCTGGTATTCGTTCCCATCGGCCAGTACGGCATGCCGATGAGGTCGTCGAATTCGCTCAGCGCGGGGGTAATGAAATCCAGCCCGGAATCGCCCAGAATAATGTCGTTGCCGGCCCGTCCGGCAAGCTGGTCTTGCCCCGTCCCGCCCAGCAGGGCGTCGTCGGTCTGGCTGCCGATGACGGTGTCGTTGTCGGCGCCGCCGGCCAGCAGTTCGCCTTGCCCGCTGACGCTGGCGTCGTTTTCGACGATGGCGTCCGCCCACGCAATGGGGTCGCCGCCGAATACCTGGTCGTCGCCTGCGCCGCCGTTCAGGGCGTCGGCACCATTGCCGCCGACCAGGTAGTCGTTGCCCGTTCCGCCTTCGACGACGTCTCCGCCCTCCGCGCCGTAGACGATGTCGTCGCCCCCGGCGACGTCCACGGTATCGGTCATCCCGCCCGCGAAGACGACGTCGC
>Ga0208371_1000087_pt1 | contig 40976 bp, 39 predicted proteins | sample SubbioCR12Aug_1A_FD_184827 | JGI IMG/M metagenome (GOLD analysis project Ga0208371, IMG submission 184827) | Serpentinite rock and fluid subsurface biosphere microbial communities from McLaughlin Reserve, California, USA - CR12Aug_1A (SPAdes) | ecosystem: Environmental > Terrestrial > Deep... | reverse complement strand
CGGCTGGACCCTGCTGACCTGGAGCCCGCGCCGCAACCGTCTGGTCAACGCCTGGGCCGCCGACCATGCCCACAACCTGGCCGGGGCGACGCCGCTCGTCGCCCTGGACATGTACGAACACAGCTACCACATGGACTTCGGCGCCAAGGCCGGCGCCTATGTGGACGCTTTCATGCAAAACCTTTCCTGGACGGCTGCCGAGGCCGCCTTCAGCAAGACTGGAGCCTGACCCATGGACCGCACCATCGCCCCCGACTCTCTGAAAAACGAACTCGCCGGCAAATACCTTCTGGACGTGCGCCGTGTGGAGGACATCGCCGCCTCCAGCGAACAACTCGCCGGCGCGAACTGGAAAGACCCCGCCCAACTGTCGACCTGGGCCGACGCCCTGCCCAAGGACCAGGACATCGTCCTCTACTGCGTGCGCGGCGGCGGCGTCTCCAACAGCGTGGTGGATGCGCTGCAAGCCAGGGGGCTGAACGCGCGCTTCATCGAGGGCGGCATTGAGGGCTGGAAGGCGGCGGGCGGCGCGGTGGTGGGCAAATGAGAGGTGGAAAAATAAGGGGTGCCAAATGAAGTGGATCACCCGCGAACGCCCCAAGATCGACCGCATCGCCTGCCCCTGGCTGATTGCTCGCTTTATCGACGATGCGCCGGAGTTTCTCTATGTGCCGGGCGGCGAGGTGCTCAAGGTGGCGGCGGAGACCGGGGCCACGCCGTATGACATCCCGGGCGTGGAATACGGCCACCATGGCGACCAGTGCAGCTTCGATGCCTTCATTGCACGCCATCAACTGAAAGACCCCGCATTGCACAAGCTCGCCCAGATCGTGCGCGGCGCGGATTGCGGCGCGCCGCACCTGGCGCAGGAGGCAGCGGGTCTGCTCGCCATCTCCAAAGGCCTGTCGCTCAACTTTGCGGACGACCACGCGATGCTGAAACACGGCATGGTGATCTACGACGCCCTCTACGCCTGGTGCGCCGATACGCCCTTGAAGAAGCTGGGGCGACTGCTGGGAATGTCGTGATACGAAGGACAAATCGGCGTATGTGATTTGTACCTTTCGCGGGCAAGCCCGCTCCTACAGAATCCACCGCATGTAGGAGCGGGCTTGCCCGCGATATGCCACTCCATAGTGATCAGGCGAGATGCCCCGAATTCATCACGGCTTTGCCCTCGCCTTGACTTTGTCCCTGGGCCTCCACGCCAGCCTGCTGACGCACTGGGTGGCCCCCGCGCCGTCCGTGCCTCCCCTCGTGGTGCAAGCGCGGCTTCAGGCAGCGCCACCGGAAGAGCCGCCGCCCGCCAAGCCGAAAAAGCGGGCGCGCACCAAGACCCCCTCAGCGAAGGCCTTGAACAAAACGCCGACCTCCCTGGCGGCCCCACCCGCGCCCAGTGCCGAGGAATGGCGGCTTGCCTCCACCTACACCCCGAGGAACAGCAAGCGCTATCGCCATGTCTGGGGGCAGCAGGTGCGCAGCATGATGGGGACTGCGGTGGAAGGGGCGGATCAGGGGCAGGTACGCTTCCGCATCGAGATTGCGCCGGACGGCAGGGTGGCTAAGGTGGATGAACTCTGGTCCACCTCATCCAAGGCATCCAAGCTGGCCTGGCAGGCCATTCGCCACCTGCCTCGACACCCCCCCACGCCCACGGGCAAGCCTCTGGTATTTGAGCAGACGATCTCCTTTCTGCCCTACGAAACCGGCTGGCCCCCCAGTTACCACCTGGATTGTCTGCCGGAGCCCGAGGCTTTCAGGAACCCCTATGTGTGGGATGGCGCTTCAGCGCCCAAGGTGGAAGCGCGGGAGCATCGCCCCTCTCCGCCCGAGGGGTGTCCCCCCGATTCCACTGCTGAGACCATCGAGGAAGAGGAACAGTCTGCCAAACGTCAGATGGAGCAATGGCGTTGGGGACGATGAGATCGAAGACCCTATGACCCCTTGCATCCTTCTACCCGAAGCCCGCCTTCTCCTGCTTGCCCGCGCCCTGCGGGCCTTTGTGGATGGTTTTGTCTGCGTCCTGCTGCCGACCTACCTGTTGGCCCTGGGCCTGGGGGCGTGGGAGGTGGGCGTGCTCAGCGCCGCCACTCTGCTGGGTTCCGCCAGCCTCACACTGCTGCAGGGGGCCCATGGCCACCGCTTTCATCACCGCCCGTTGCTGCTGAGCGCGGCCCTGCTGATGGCGGCCACGGGTCTGCTGTTCGCTGGGTTGTCTTCCTTCTGGCCGTTGTTGCTGGTGGCTTTTTTCGGCACGCTCAACCCCAGTTCTGGCGATGTCAGTGTTTTTCTGCCGCTGGAACATGCACGTCTGGCCGAAGCTGCTCAGGGCGATGCGCGTACCACCCTGTTTGCCCGTTACAGCTTGGTAGGTACATTTTTTGCCGCGATCGGTTCACTGGCTGCAGCGTTGCCTGATGTGCTGGTCGGGATGGGCGTGGCGCGCCTTGATGCCTTGCGCATGATGTTTGTGCTCTATGCGCTGGCTGGACTGGCTGTCTGGATGCTGTATCTGCGCCTGCCAGAGCCCGCGCCGCATGAGCAGTCTGCTTCCCCTGTGCCTCTGGGGGTCTCGCGGAGTATTGTCATTCGCTTGGCGGCGCTATTTTCCATCGATGCCTTTGCGGGGGGATTGGTGCTCAACTCGCTTCTGGCTTTGTGGCTGTTTCAGCGTTTTGGACTTTCGCTGACAGCGGCGGGGCATTTCTTTTTTTGGGCGGGGTTGTTTACGGCTTTTTCGCAACTGGCAGCACCTTGGGTGGCGAAACGCATGGGGCTGTTGAACACCATGGTGTTCACCCATATTCCCGCCAATCTGTTTCTCATCCTGGCGGCATTGGCACCCGATTTGCCCTGGGCGTTGGCCTTGCTGCTGGCGCGTGCGCTGCTTTCGCAGATGGATGTGCCCACGCGCAGCGCTTTTGTCATGGCCGTGGTGACGCCGCCGGAGCGTGCGGCGGCGGCCAGTTTTACCGCCGTGCCCAGAAGCTTGGCTGCGGCATTGAGCCCGTCATTGGGCGGGGCGTTGTTTGCGGCTGGCTGGCTGGCGGCACCACTGGTGGCCTGCGGGGTGCTGAAGATCGTTTATGACCTGGCGATCTGGCGGGCTTTCCGGCGGCTGGGGCGTTGAGCTCCGAGCGTGCCTGCGTGAAGGTTGCGGGGCAGGCGTAACGCAGGATATGGATGGTGCATGTGCATGCGGCCAGTATCATCCCGGCCTCTTTTGCGGAGTCGGACATGGAGATCGTGATTGCACTGCTGGCGGGAATGGTGACGGGTTTGCTGGCACTGTTCTGGCAACGTGGCCGCTGGCTTGCTCGGGCTGCGGCGCTGGAGGCTGAGGTGGCCGGTTTGCGGGCGCGTCTGGGGGATGCCGAGCGGGCCGGTGCGGAAAAGCTGAACCTGCTCGATCAGGCTGAAAAAAAGCTGGCGCAGGCTTTTCAGGCACTTTCTGCTGAGGCGTTGAAAAGCAATAACCGCGCTTTTCTCGACTTGGCCACACAAAATCTGAGAACTTTCCAGGAAACAGCGCGTAACGATCTTTCCAGTCGCCAGCAGGCGGTGGAAGTGCTGGTGAAACCCTTGCGGGAAAGCCTCGACAGGCTGGCCGTGCAGCAGCAGGAAATGGAACGGAATCGTGCTGGGGCCTATGCCGGGTTGACCGAACAGGTGCGTGCGCTCATGGCGGTGCAGCAAGATCTGCGCGGCGAAACCGGGCGTCTGGTTTCCGCTTTGCGCCGTCCTGAAGTGCGGGGGCGCTGGGGTGAGGTGCAGCTGCGTCGTGTGGTGGAAATGGCGGGCATGCTGGCGCGTTGTGATTTTTTCGAGCAGGCGACCTCAGTAGAGGGACGTCGCCCGGACATGGTGGTGAAGTTGCCCGGTGGCAAGAGTGTGGTCGTGGATTCCAAGGCCCCGTTGGCGGCATACCTCGAAGCGGTCGAAGCCGAGCACGAAGAAACTCGCCACCGTGCGCTGCGGCGTTTTGCCCTGCATGTGCGTCAGCATGTACAGCAATTGGCTGCCAAAACTTATTGGGATCAATTTCAGCCCGCGCCAGAATTTGTGGTGCTGTTTTTGCCCGGTGAGGCTTTTTTCAGCGCAGCTTTGCAGGAAGACCCGGAGCTGATCGAATACGCCAGCGAGCGCAAGGTCATTCTGGCGACGCCTACGACGTTGCTGGCACTGCTCAAGGCCGTGTATTTCGGCTGGCGTCACGAGGCGTTGGCGGACAATGCCCGGCAGGTCAGCGAGTTGGGGGCGCAGTTGTATGAGCGTCTGGCGAAGCTGGGTGAGCACTGGGGCAGTGTCGGCAAGCACCTCACTCAGGCCGTGAAGGCTTACAACGAGGCCACGGGGTCGCTGGAAAGCCGGGTGTTGGTGGCGGCGCGAAAATTTGAGCATTTGCAGGTCAGCCCCGAAGGCAAGTCGCTGGGGGTGCCGCCGTTGGTCGAGGTGGTGCCGCGTGACGCGCAGGCACCAGAATGGCTGGGGGAATAGTGCGTTCTGCGTGGATGTTGGTGGCGGGGCTGTGTTTTGCACTCATGAGTGCGGTGGTGAAGGTGGCTGGACAGTGGTTTTCGGGTATGGAACTGGTGTTTTACCGTTCCCTGTTTGCTTTTGTGCTGATTTCGGTGCCCTTGTTTTGGCAGCATCGTCGCGAGGGAATAGCCGTGCTGGCAGGTGATCACCCAGGGTTGCATCTGCGTCGCGGGGTGATCGGGTTTATTGCCCTGTCGACATTTTTTTACGCGCTGACGCATTTGCCCATGTCGATGGCGGTGACCCTGAATTACGCATCGCCGCTGTTTTTGGCAGTGCTCATGCCCTGGCAGTTGCATGAACGTCCGGGAGGCTTGCAGTACCTGGCCGTGCTGACGGGGTTTGTGGGGGTGCTTTTGCTGTTGCATCCCTGGGATGCGGGTTTGCAGGATATCGGTGCGGGACTCGTAGGCCTGTTTTCCGGCGTGATGGCGGCGTTTGCCTATGTGCATGTGCGCAGGCTGGGACGTTTGCACGAACCCGAGTGGCGCACGCTGTTCTGGTTCGCGGCTGTCAGCCTGTTTGGGGCGGGCGTGGCTTCCTCGTTGGCAGGCTGGCACCGGGTGCCGCCAGACGCGGTGTTCTGGCTACTGCTTCTGGGTTTTTTTGCTACATGCGGGCAATGGGCCATGACTCGCGCTTATCGCACCGGACATACGGTGCTGGTGGCCAGTTTCGCGTTCAGCACGGTGCTGTTCAGTGCGATTCTGGATACGTTACTCTTCAAAGAGTGCCTGCCCCTTGATGCTTGGGGGGGTATGGTGGTGATCGTCGCGGCGGGCATCTGGGCGGCCCGACTGGGTTTGCGCAACACGCATTGACTGGAAGAGACACATGATTACGACATCGATACAGAACAATCTCATCAACGTGGCCGTCATGGGCGAATTCACGCTGGCGGATTTCAAGGATTTTGAGCAGCACGTACTCCACAGCCTGCAGTTTCAGGGCGGGGTGAGCCTGTTGCTGGATTTGCGTGACATGGTGGCTTACACCCTGGATGTGGCCTGGGAGGAAATCCGTTTTTCACGCGAGCACCGCTACGACTTTCGCAAAATTGCGGTGGTGACTTCCGACGAATGGGCCGTCTGGCTTGCCTGGCTCAACCGGTTGCTGGTCGACGCTGAAATTCAGGCTTTTGACGACCCCGATACGGCCCTGGCATGGTTGCAGGGCGAGGCCGAATAACCGTGTCGGGGCGGGGTGTTTTCAGGCTTCGATGATCTCGAAGTCGTGGGTCATTTCCGCCGTTTTGCCGAGGATGATGCTGGCGGAGCAGTATTTTTCGGCAGACAGCTTGATGGCGCGATCCACGACTTCGGGTTTGAGTCCTCGCCCTGTCACCGTGAAATGCATGTGGATTTTTGTGAAGACCTTGGGATGATCTTCGGCCCGGTCTGCGGAGATTTCCACTTCGCAATCGAGCACATCCTGACGGCTTTTTTTCAGGATCATGATGACATCCACCGAGGTGCAGCCGCCCGCGCCCATCAGCAACATCTCCATGGGGCGAGGCCCCAGGTTTTTGCCGCCGATATCCGGCGAACCATCCATGACCACGGCATGGCCGCTACCGGATTCCGCCATGAAACAGACGTTTTCCACCCATTTGACGCGCGTTTTCATTGAGTTTTCCTAAAGGTGTTCGAGAGGCGATACCAAAAAAGTCCAACCCATTCATGGGTGGCGAAGTAGCTTTTGGCCAGCGCATTGGCGCTGGGAATCAACCTGAACGGCGTCAGGCTGCGGTCAAGTATATAGCCGGTGCCAGCGGGGACGACGATCAGCCCTTCACGTTCGAACTCGGGAATGGCACGGGCCAGATGCCAAGTGTGCGATACCAGATAAATGCGCCGGATGCCTTCCTGCCGCAAAATACGGGCAGAAAACTGCGCATTTTCGCGGGTGTTGCCGGATCGGGTTTCCACCCAGCGGGCTGGCAGGTGAAATTCATCGCGCAATACCACCTGCATGGTTTCACCCTCGGAAAGCGTGCCGCCGTCGAGTTTGCCACCGGTCACCAGAATCGGTTTGTGAAAGCGTCGAGCCAGGGTAGCCCCATAACGCAGGCGAAACAGGGTGAGCTGGTTCACCGTGTCGCCCGCATATTCAAACGAGTTTCTGATATTGCCTGCACCGAGAATGACGATGGCGGCAGCATCGGCTCCGGTGAGCATGACAGGCTCTGGAGAAAGGCTGTCGAGCAGGCGGTCAGCAATGATGGGCGTGGAGAGCAACCACAGGCCGACGAAGCTGGACGCAATCAGCATGCGTCCCATGCCCGGTTTGCGGCGCAACAGCCCGAGGCCGAGCAGGCCGATCAACAATAAGCTCAGGGGCGGTAAAAATAACTCGCCGACGAGTTTGGTAATGAGTGTGGAGAGCGTCATGAACTGGGGCGCCGGGAGCAGATCAATCCGTTGATAGCCGATGAGTTTGACACGGCTTTGTGGAAACTCATAAAATCGCACGCTTTCTGCAGTCCCCCTTTATTGGAACACGACATGAAGACCTTTTCCGCCAAACCCCACGAAGTCCAGCACGGCTGGTATGTGGTGGACGGCACCGACAAGGTGCTGGGCCGTCTGGCCTCCGAAATCGCCCGCCGTCTGCGTGGCAAACACAAGGCCATCTATACCCCCCATGTGGATACCGGCGACTTCATCGTCGTGGTCAACGTGGACAAGCTGCGAGTGACCGGCAACAAGGGCGAAGACAAGACTTACTATCGCCATTCCGGTTACCCCGGTGGCATCTATGAGACCAATTTCGACAAGATGCAGGCCCGTTTTCCCGGTCGTGCCCTGGAAAAGGCAGTCAAAGGCATGCTCCCCAAAGGTCCTCTGGGCTACGCCATGATCAAGAAGCTGAAGGTTTATGCCGGTGCAGCGCATCCGCATGCCGCCCAGCAGCCCCAGTCTCTGGAAATCTAAGGAATTAGCATGATCGGCAACTACTACTACGGCACTGGCCGTCGCAAAAGCTCTGTGGCCCGCGTTTTTCTGAAATCTGGTTCCGGCAATATCGTCGTCAACGGCAAGCCTGTCGATGACTACTTTGCTCGCGAAACCGGTCGCATGATCGTGCGCCAGCCCCTGGTGTTGGTCGAACGCAAAGACAGTTTCGACATCATGGTGAACGTCAGTGGTGGCGGTGAATCCGGCCAGGCCGGTGCCGTGCGTCATGGCATCACGCGCGCCCTGATCGAGTTCGATGCCGGTCTGAAAGGCGATCTCAAACGTGCTGGTCTTGTGACCCGCGATGCACGTGAAGTCGAACGTAAGAAGGTCGGTTTGCACAAAGCTCGTCGGCGCAAGCAGTTCTCCAAACGCTGATGCCGATTCTGGATGGGCTTGTTTCCATCCGGACGAGTTGCGAAAAAAGCCGCCCTGTGCGGCTTTTTTCTTGTCTCTCAAGAAAACGGAGGGCTATCCCCGGTTTTCTTGACCCTCTCGGGGGGGATGGGCACAGCCCGGCCCTGGGGGCGCGTTAATCAAATAGGAGTTTCAACATGATCAAGGCAGGAATCGTCGGAGGCACAGGCTATACCGGAGTGGAGTTGCTACGCTTGCTGTGCCAGCACCCCGAGGTCGAGTTGACGGCCATTACCTCCCGAAAAGAAGCGGGCATGCCCGTCGCAGACATGTTTCCCTCGCTGCGTGGTCGTGTGTCCCTAGCGTTTTCGACCCCCGAAGAGGCTGCGCTCAAATCCTGTGATGTGGTGTTCTTTGCCACCCCCAATGGCGTTGCCATGCAGCAGACCCGTGAGCTGCTCGACGTGGGTGTCAGAGTCATTGACCTGGCAGCCGATTTTCGTATTCAGGATGTGGCCGAATGGTCAAAGTGGTACGGCATGGCGCACGCCTGTCCCGACCTCGTGGCCGAGGCCGTATACGGTCTACCAGAAATCAACCGAGACAAGATCAAGGATGCGCGGCTGATTGCCAACCCCGGTTGTTACCCCACTGCGGTGCAACTGGGCTTTCTGCCCCTGCTCGAAGCCGGTGTGGTCGATACCGCCTGGATGGTCGCCGACTGCAAATCCGGGGTTTCCGGTGCCGGGCGCAAAGCCGAAATTGCCACGTTGCTTGCCGAAGCCAGCGACACCTTCAAAGCCTATGCCGTACCAGGGCATCGTCACTGGCCTGAAATTCGCCAAGGGCTGACGCGCATGGCCAACCACGAGGTGGGGCTGACGTTTGTGCCGCACTTGACCCCCTTGATTCGCGGCATTCACGCCACCCTGTACTGCAAGCTCAAGCAGGACATCGATCTTCAGGCGCTATTCGAGCAACGTTATGCCGACGAATATTTTGTGGACGTGCTACCTGCCAAATCACACCCTGAAACCCGCTCCGTGCGCGCTTCGAACCTGTGCCGCATGGCGGTGCATCGACCCCAGGGGGGCGACACCGTGGTCGTCCTGTCCGTGATCGACAACCTGGTCAAAGGGGCGGCCGGACAAGCCGTGCAGAACATGAACCTGATGTTCGGATTGGCAGAAAACACCGCACTGACCCAAGTGCCGGTTTCCCCCTGATACCCGCTGAATCAGGGCTAACACCTTGATCTGATTAATGTCTTTCATTGACGTCAGACTTGACGCCACGAATAATGTCCCCACTTACGCGTGACGAAAACTGTCTTGGCGCATAGCCCACTTTCCATAGGAGTTTCCCGATGAATGCCGCAACCGAAATGTCCCCCTTCAATTTCACCGACAACGCCGCCAGCAAGGTCAAGGCGCTGATTGAGGAAGAAGGCAACCCAGAGCTGAAGCTGCGCGTGTTTGTGACTGGCGGCGGTTGTTCCGGCTTCCAGTACGGGTTCACGTTTGATGAAGTGACCAATGACGATGACATGATCATGGAAAAGAACGGTGTGACCTTGCTCATTGACCCCATGAGCATGCAGTACATGATGGGTGCCGAGATCGATTACACCGAAGGCCTTGAAGGCGCACAGTTCGTCATCAAGAACCCCAACGCGGTGTCAACCTGCGGCTGCGGCTCTTCTTTCTCCGTCTGATCGCGACGGTGCAGGCAAAAGAGGCGGCAGAAGCCGCCTTTTTGTTTTGTGATGGAACAAGGGAATGCCATGGCGGAAAAATGCAAGACAGTGCTCTGTCCCACCTGTGCGAACAGCGTGGCGTGGGTGCCGGAGAATCGCTGGAAACCTTTTTGCAGCGAGCGTTGCAAATTGATTGATCTGGGGGAATGGGCCACCGAAACCTATCGTGTACCGGTGTCGCCCGTGGATGGACAGGATAGCGATGCGCCGCGTTAGCCAGCCCCAAGGAGGCCAGTGAATGTCTGTGATTACACCTGCATTACTCAAGCAGCAAAGTGCCTTGTTTTCCACCCTGGAAGACGAAGACCTGCTGGCGGTTTTTGATCTCGCACATACCGTACGTCATGCCGCCAAACAAGTCTTGTTTCACGAAGGCGATGAAGGCGATTGCCTGTATCTCCTCGTGCAAGGCCGGGTCAAGGTCAGCCTGATGTCAGCGGAAGGCAAGGAAGCCATTCTCAGCCTGCTGGAACCGGGGCAGTTGATCGGTGAAATGGCGCTGCTCGATGGCGGCCCGCGCAGTGCCACCGTGACCACCATGGAAGCCTGCGAATTTCTGGTCATCTGGCGCAAAGGATTTCTGGTTTTTCTGGAGCATCACCCCAAAGTCGCGTTGGCGCTTCTGCAAGCCTTGTCAGCGCGTCTGCGTGCCACCAACGACCTCGTGGGCAATCTCAGCTTTCTCAATTTGCCTGCTCGGCTGGCGCGCATTCTGCTCAACCTCGGGCAGCAATACGGACGTGTGACCCAGGCAGGCATCGTCATCGGCCTCAAGCTGTCACAGGAAGAACTGGGACATCTGGTGGGCGCTTCGCGTGAAAGCGTCAACCGCCAGATTCGCCTCTGGCTGGAGACGCACGTGCTTGATTACGACCACGGCACCCTGACCCTGAAACAGTCCGACGTCCTTTTTCGGGAAGCCCTGTCAGGTTGACCGCCCTCTCATTACACACAGGAATAGCTATGCATGCCTGCGCCACCATCGGCCTGGTTTCCATCAGTGACCGCGCCAGCAGCGGTGTTTACGAAGACAAGGGCTTGCCTGCGCTGCAAGCCTGGCTCGAAGAAACCCTGTTGAACCCGCTGCAATTCGAGACCCACCTGATTCCCGATGAACAGGCGCAAATTGAAACCACCCTCAAGGATTTGTCGCAACGCTGCTGCCTGGTGCTCACCACCGGCGGCACGGGCCCCGCCCCGCGTGATGTCACGCCTGAAGCCACGCTGGCCGTGGCCGACAAGGTGCTACCCGGTTTTGGTGAACAGATGCGCGCGGTCAGTCTGAAATACGTCCCCACCGCCATGCTTTCGCGTCAGGTCGGCGTGGTGCGGGGCTGTACCCTCATCCTCAACCTGCCGGGGCAACCCAAAGCCATCAAGGAAACACTCGATGGCGTATTTGCCGCTGTGCCCTATTGCATCGACCTGATCGGCGGCCCGTACCTGGAAACCCGTGAAGAAGTGCTCAAGGCTTTTCGCCCCAAATCGGCGCAGCGCCCGCCCGCCTGATTACGCTGTTTCGGGCAGATTTTCCTGCAGGGCGGCCAGCCGGGCCGCGCGAATGGCCGCAGGCACCCCGGCTAGGGTGCTCACCTGCGTGGCGACCCGGCCCGCATCGACCCCCCGCACGATCTCCAGGGCTTGAAGCAAGCGAGTGGCTTGGGGAAAGGGGCGTAATTCATAACCGGGCCTGCCGTGGAAATCATCTTCACAGGCTTGCAGAAACTGCATGAAGCGTTGCGGGCGGCGTAATGCATCGGTTTTTTCGAGAAGATCCATCAAGCCAGCCAGACCCAGCTGGCTGGCTTGATGTGTCAAACCATGCCATTGGCAGACCAGCCTGGCGAGACTGCCGCACTCGCTTGGGACACGCAGCCGCTGGTTGATCTGCGCGACCTGTGGCACACCTCGGTTTTCGTGTCCCCCGTGGTTGGGTAGCGAGGCTGTGGGGGTTTCCCCTTTTCCCAAATCATGCAACAGCGCTGCCCAGCGCACTGGCAACGTATGCTTCCGGTGCGCTGCTTCATCAATGACACGCATGACATGTACGCCAGTATCGATTTCGGGGTGGTGTTTCGGGTTTTGAGGAATGCCAAACAGGCGATCCAGTTCGGGCAACAGCCGAGCCAATGCCCGGCAATCGCGCAAAACCTCAAACATGCGGGAAGGCTGTTCGGTCATCAGACCGCGTGCAATCTCGTGCCAGATACGCTCTGGCACGAGCGCATCCACCTCGCCGTTTTCCACCATGCGGGTCATGAGTGCCTGTGTTTCCTGGGCGATTTGAAAATCAGGGAAACGTGCGGCAAACCGTGCCACGCGCAGGATGCGCACCGGGTCTTCGACAAAGGCCTCGCTGACATGACGCAGAATGCGGGCATGCAGGTCACGTTGGCCGCCATACGGGTCGGTGATCTGCCCGTTTTCGTCTTCGGCCATGGCATTGATGGTGAGGTCGCGGCGCTTCAGATCTTCCTCAAGGCTGACATCGGGCGAGGCATGGACAACGAAGCCTTTGTAACCGCGACCGCTTTTGCGTTCGGTGCGCGCCAAGGCGAATTCTTCTTGCGTGCGGGGGTGAAGAAAGACGGGGAAATCCTTGCCGACCGGGTGAAATCCCCGCGCGGTCATGTCTTCGGGCGTGGCCCCTACCACCACGAAATCACGGTCTTGCACGGCGTGTCCCAACAAACGGTCACGCACGGCCCCGCCTACCGTATACACGCGGATCGGTGCGGGCCAGCGTGGTTCAGTTTGTGGATTCATCCGTTTCTTCAACCTTCGCCATATCTGGCGTCGGTTCGGGTTGACGTGCAGGGATCACGCCCAGACGCTCTCGCAGGGTACGGGTCTCGCCACCGAAGCGGCTGCGGTAAAACATGGCATTGGTGAGCACCCGTTTGACATATTCGCGGGTTTCCAGAAAGGGGATGCTTTCCACGTAGATGGCCCCTTCGAGAGGCACCTCTGCTTGCCAGCGACGCGCCCGCCCCGGCCCGGCGTTGTAGGCGGCGGTGGCCAGTACCGGCGATTGCTGCAGCGCATCGAAGATGCGTTTCAGGTAATAGGTGCCGAAGCGGATGTTGGTATCCGGTGCGCCTACCCTGGCATGGGCCTGACGGTCGAGTCCGAGTTCACGGGCTATCCACCTGGCGGTAGCAGGCATGATCTGCATGAGCCCCTGCGCGCCCACGCGAGAACGGGCAACGGCAGTGAAGCGCGACTCCTGACGAATCAGGCCGAACACCCAGGCCTCATCCAGATCGTTTTCGCGCGCATAGGTTGAGGCGAGATCACGATAGGGCGCGATATAGCGCAGGTCGAAGTTGTGTTCGTTTTTTGTCTGGTTGGCGGCATAAATGGCCCGATCATGCCATTCGTGCCGCAGGGCCAGCTCTGCGGCACCCAACAACTGGCGGTCGGTCATGCTGCGCAGTGCGTAGTTCCATTCTTCTTGCGCCAGCGCGGGCAACTCGGCTTTGCGCAGAGCCAAGGCCAGTTGCAATGCCGGATTGGCCTCGGCAGTTTGCAGATCATCGGGCGTGACGACATAGAACGCGGGGCGGGATTCAACCCGAGGGGGAAGCTCTTCCAGCGCCAGCAGACCGTAGTAATCGGGTGTCCGTGACAGTTGCGCGAAGACCGTATTGGCCGGGAAAGGCGCATTCAGGCCTTTCATGGCGCGCGCTTTCCAATAGCGCCATACCGGCTCTTCCTGTAATGCGGCGGGCATGGCATGGATGCTTTGATAGACCTCCAGCCAGTGTCCGGCACGCAGGGCTGCCCGTGTGCGCCATAGCGATTGGGCCTCGTCGGTATGGGCACCGGGCGGGCCTGAACGGGCAAACCACTCCAGTGCACGCGGCGCGTGTTTGCGCGCCGCGTGCAGCGCAATCTGCCCCCAGCCGAAACGTTGCTCTGCCTCGGGGTAATGCGTGGCCTGTGTTTCCCACAAACGGGCGGCCCCTTCCGGGTCGAGCTTTGCAAACAGGGTCAGGGCATACAGCGCGGCTTCCCGTTGACCACGCCGGGGCGAGGCTGTTTGCAGAAGTTCTTCGCCGTGCCGTTGTGCCATGGGCACGGCACCGGCAGACATCTGTTCATCGGCAGGCAAACTGCTGTTCAGAGCTTGTGCAAGTCGCAGGTTGCCTTCGTTGAGCGCCAGACGCAGGCGTTGGTAGCGGTCTTCCTGTGTCAGTCGGCCTTGCTGGAACAGGGTCTCAAACGGCGGCTGGCAACTGTCGGGCAGATCTTTGCCTGTGTGCCAGAGTTGTGCCCCCTCGCGACCCGCATCACGCTCCCCGTCCTGAAATCGTTGGTTCAGGTCATGGCACAGCAATTCCTGCGAAGGTTTGATCAGTGTCTGGTAATAGGCGCGAAATTGTGGCCAGTCGCCTGCCCGGGCATAAAACAGCGCCAGATCGGCACGCAGTTTTTCCGCCAGCGGACTTTGTGGATAGCGCGTCAGAAAATTCAGCATTTCCCCGGTGGTATTGCGCCCCCCGGCGCGGATACGCCAGTAACTCAGATAAGACTGGAACAGGGACTCGGGGGGGATGCGAGCTGCGTAAAACTCGAACCGGTCGAAACGCCCCTTCATGAAGTTTTCCCGCGCGGCCCGAAAATCGGTTTCCACCGATGCCGTCACAGGCACCGCCCGAAAGGCCGCCAGAGCCAGAAAAAATAACCAGATCACCCAACGAAGCCGCACGCGCGTGACTACCCGAAAGAAGAAAAGGGCGCACTGTACCGGCTAGGGGCAGAAAAGGGGAAGGGCAGCTGCCCGCAGGCGAGATCGGGCAAGCGCTGCCAGGTCGTTCGGGTCAGAAACGTTCGGCCAGGCTGACGTCGATGCGCACCTTGACGGTTTGCCCAGGGTCATAAGGCATGAAGCTGGTGTAGTCATGGCCGTTGTAACGGTAAACCACGTTGTAACCGGTCAGGCGTTGCGTCCATTGATCTTCGTTGCGGCAACGTTCGACGTAACGCGGACGGCCGTAGCCCCCCCGGCCTGATTCGTCGTTATCGATGCGATCACCTGCCATGGCACCGGTTGCTGCACCGATAGCGGTCGCCAGGCGGCGACCGTCGCCTTTGCCGACGGTGTTACCGAGCAATCCGCCGACGATGCCGCCGAGAATGGCACCCCCATAGTCGTGCGTTTCCTGGCGGGGGCGTTCATAGCCCACTTGTTCTGTCCAGCATTGGCGGCGCGGCAGGTTGACGCGCTCATAGACCGGTGTGGACGAAATCACGGGCGCGTTGTCACGAAAGTCATCCGCTTGCGCAGAGAACGTGTGCAACAGCCCCAACATCAGTGCGGGTAGAACGATGAGGCGGGTCGTTTTCATGGTGTATTCCTTTATCTGTCAGGTGAGGGACGATGCAACCCGCCGCGACGTTCGCGCGGTGGGGTGTCAAGGCGCTCATCCCCGGCTTGCCGGGCCTCAAACCCCATGCCGAAACCATCTTCCCGCCAGCCTTTGCCCGGTGCGGGCTGGTGCATGGCCGGGTTGTCCGGCGTACCCTGACGCAGGCGTTCCCGAAAAACGCGGCGCAGGTGCGTCCGTTCTTCCGGAGTGGCCTGCTCCCAACGTTCACGCAGGGCACGTTGTTCCTCGCGGCTCATTTGTGCCAGATGCATCAACGATTGAGCGAAAACGTCATGCTCACCAGCCACAGCCTGTGCCGAAAGCGGCAGAGACATCAGGGCGAACAACAGCGTGATCAGCGTTTTCGGGGTCATGAGAGAGTTCCTTTCCACGTTTTCCAGACTAGGCAGGGGCAGTAACACGCGGGTTTCCGGATGAGATAGATTTGTTTCAAGCTGTTTCAGTTTCAACAAGATCGACAAGGCATACACAACATGACAGATACCCCGCTGCGGCTGCTGGTGGTGGATGATGATGCAGGCATCCGTGATCTGCTGGCGGACTATCTTGCCAAACAAGGCTTGCAGGTGAAAACCGCGCGCGATGCTCAGGAAATGGACGAGCGCCTCGCCGGGTTCGATCCCGATCTGGTGATCATGGATCTGATGCTGCCCGGTGAGGATGGTTTGTCGCTTACCCGCAAGCTCAAGGCCGCGCGCGCGGTGCCGGTCATCATGCTGTCGGCGCGTGGTGAAGAAATCGACCGCATCGTCGGTCTGGAAGTGGGTGCGGATGACTATCTGCCCAAACCCTTCAACCCGCGTGAACTGCTTGCCCGCATTCGTGCGGTGCTGCGGCGCGGTACCGGTTTGAGTGGCGGTGCGCAGGCAAATGCCGCCGAAGCTGTGCATTTTGGCCCTTTTGCACTGGATCTGGCAGCGCAAAGTCTGGTGCGAGCCGGTGAAGACATTCCACTGACCCAGGCGGAGTTCACCTTGCTGAAGCTGTTCGTCGAGCACCCCAATCGTGCCTTGTCGCGCGATCAGATCATGGATTGGCTCAAGGGATTCGACCGTGACCCCTTCGATCGTTCCATCGATGTCCGGGTCACCCGTTTGCGCAAAAAGATCGAGGATGATCCGGCCAACCCGGCCTACATCCGCACGATCTGGGGGCAGGGCTATCTGTTTTCCCCCAAAGGCAGAGGCGCTTGAGGCGTATCGGGTTGCCTCGCAGCCTGTTCGGGCGCACAGCCCTTGGGCTGCTGCTGGCGTTTCTGCTCTTCGAGACACTGGCTTTCGGCGCGGTCTGGCAGTGGGTGGTGCGCCCCTTGGCTGAACGTTCCGCCGATGATCTGGCCGCACGCATCGTGCTGGCCGCCAAGACCTGGGTGGAATTGCCGCCCGCTACCCGCACCGATTTTGAAATGGAATTGTCGTTTCGCCATGGCCTGGAGTTGGCTCAGGTCAAAGAGCGTCTGCCGCATCGCGCCGATCGGGGATTGTTTGTCAGCTTGCTGGAAAACGCCCTGAGCCGCCGCACCCAGCAGCACATCGTGCTCAAGCAGGGGGCCGAGGTCACGTGGTACTGGCTGGAAATCCAGTCGGCAGACGTCCTGTTGCGCGTGGGATTCGAACGGGAACGCGATACATGGGATGCGCCACTTGTGGCGGTAGGCATTTTTCTGCTGGGCGCGATTCTGACTGTCATGGCCGCATTGCTTATGGCCGGGCGGGTCAGCCGCCGGTTACGCAAGCTGGCTGCTCTGGCTGCCGAGGTGGGCAAGGGGCGTTCGCCCTTGCCCATCCCCGATCGTGGTGCCCAGGAATGGTTGGATCTCACCGCCGCGTTCAATCGCATGGTGGAAGAAGTGCGGGCCTTGCTGGAAAACCGCACCGTGTTGCTGGCCGGTATTTCCCATGACTTGCGCACCCCCATCACCCGCCTGCATCTGGCCTTGTCCATGCTGGATGAAGTCGATCCGATCTTGTTGGCGCGCATGGAACATGACCTGGAAGAAATGAACCGGCTGATCGGTGACATGCTCGATTTTTCGCGCGCTTTGCAGCGTGATGAGCAGGCCCTCTTCGACTTGGCACATACCCTGAGTGAATTGGCCGAAAAAGCCGAATCGCTGGCACAGGTGCGTTGGGCCGCGCCTGCAACGCCCTGTGAGGTAAAAGGCAGCGAGTCTGCGGTGCGGCGTATCGTGGCCAATCTGCTGGAAAACGCGTGTCGTTATGGCGGAGAGGCAGGGGTGGATGTAAGCCTGCAGTGTGCTGCGGGCAGCGTGGTCATCGAAGTGGGTGACCATGGGCCGGGTATTCCGGCAGATCAGCGTGAAGCGGTTTTTCGCCCCTTTTACCGGCTGGAACAGGCACGCAGCCGCGAAGGCGGTGGTAGCGGCCTGGGGCTGGCCATCGCCCGCCAACTGGCCGATGCCCACGGCTGGCAGATCGAACTGGCCGAACGCGACGGCGGCGGCTTGATGGCCCGGGTGATCATTTCGCGTGGTACTTGAACACCACCACTTCCATCCTCATGAAGGCCAGACTGGTGATGGAAAGGTGGCGGGTTTCAGTACGTGCCACGCGGCGGCTTTTGACCGGCGAACGACGGATGCGGATGCTGAGATTGGGTGTGAGTGACAAGGTCATGATGTAGCTCCGGAAAATGTTGTTGTCTCTGCAAGGGCTGTGCCAAGTGCTTCCTCCCCGTTTACGGCAGATCAACACAGAAAAAAACGGTGCTTTCGGACTAGCCAGTGGCGGAATTTCCGGCAAAGCGACCGGATTTCGTCATCGGGCATGGGCAAGTGGTGGGGCAGCGGGGGCAAAGCGGGGGCTTGAACAGGTAAAATCAGCCACCCTTTTGCACTCATTGATCCCATGCCTGCGTTTCAAGACATCATCCTCACCTTGCAGAAATTCTGGGGTGAGCAAGGTTGCGTCATTCTCCAACCCTACGATCTGGAGGTCGGTGCCGGTACCAGCCATACCGCCACCTTTTTGCGTTCGCTCGGGCCGGAGCCGTGGAAAGCTGCCTACGTGCAGCCCAGCCGCCGCCCCAAGGATGGCCGCTACGGCGAAAACCCCAACCGCATGCAGCACTACTACCAGTTTCAGGTGGTGCTCAAACCCGCGCCGGAAAATATCCTCGAACTCTATCTGGGTTCGCTCGAAGCCCTGGGGTTCGACCTGAAGCAAAACGACATCCGCTTCGTCGAAGACGACTGGGAAAACCCCACCCTGGGGGCCTGGGGTCTGGGCTGGGAAGTTTGGTTGAATGGCATGGAAGTCACCCAGTTCACCTATTTTCAGCAGGTCGGCGGCATCGACTGCAAGCCCATCACCGGCGAAATCACCTACGGTCTGGAGCGCCTGGCCATGTACCTGCAGGGCGTGGAAAACGTCTTTGATCTGGAATATGCCCCTGGTGTCAGTTATGGCGACGTGTTTCATCAAAACGAAGTCGAGCAGTCCACCTACAACTTCGAGCACAGCGATGTGGAATTCCTGCTGACTGCCTTCAATGCCCATGAGAAACAGGCCAAACATCTGATGGCAACGCAACTTGCGCTGCCCGCCTATGAGCAGGTGCTCAAGGCCGCGCACACCTTCAACCTGCTGGATGCGCGCGGTGCCATTTCTGTTACCGAACGCGCCGCCTACATTGGCCGCATTCGCAACCTGGCGCGCAGCGTGGCGCAAAGCTACCTCGATTCGCGCGCCCGCCTCGGTTTTCCGATGGCCCCCCCACCCTGGGCAGAAGCGGTGTTGGCCCAGATCGAAAAAAAGGCGGCATGAACATGAATACGCACAATCTGCTGCTGGAACTGTTCGTCGAAGAACTGCCGCCCAAGGCGCTGAAAAAACTGGGCGATGCCTTCGCGGCCGCCCTGGCTGACGGTTTGCGCACACAAGGGTTGCTGGCAGCCGACAGCCAGGTGACGCCTTACGCTTCGCCGCGCCGACTGGCGGCGCATATCACCGCCGTGGCCGCACAGGCCGAAGATCGGGCGGTTTCGCAAAAACTCATGCCAGTGAGCGTGGCGCTGGATGCCAACGGCCAGGCCACCCCCGCGCTGCTCAAAAAACTGGGTGCCATGGGGCTCGATGCCGCTGTTGTCCCTCACCTGCGCCGGGCGATGGAGGGCAAGGCCGAAGCCCTGTTTCACGATTCCCGGCTCCAGGGCGTGATGCTGGCGGTCGGGTTGCAAAAAGCGCTGGAGGAAGCGCTGGCGAAATTGCCTATTCCCAAGGTCATGACCTACCAGCTTGCCGACGGTTGGACGAGCGTCAATTTCGTGCGGCCTGCCCATGGCCTGGTCGCGCTGCACGGTGCGGAAATCGTGCCGGTGAGCGTGTTGGGCCTGTCTTCAGGACGCCTCACCCGTGGCCACCGTTTCGAAGCGTTGACACCTGAAGTGGTGCTGCACGATGCGGACAGCTACGTTGCGCAGATGCTGGAAGAAGGCGCAGTCATTCCTGGTTTTGCCGAACGTCGCGCGGAAATCGTGAGGCAGTTGCACGCTGCGGCAGCCAGGGTAGGGGGCGAGGCGCGCCCCATCGAAGATGACGCCCTGCTCGATGAAGTCACTGCACTGGTCGAGCGTCCCAACGTGTTGTTGTGTCAATTTGAGCCCGAGTTTTTGCAGGTGCCGCAGGAATGCCTGATTCTCACCATGAAGGCCAACCAGAAATACTTTCCGCTGCTCGACGCGGCGGGGCGGCTGACTCATCGTTTCCTCATCGTCTCCAACATTCGCCCAGCAGACCCGTCCGCCGTGATCGGCGGCAATGAGCGGGTGGTGCGTCCGCGTCTGGCCGATGCCAGGTTCTTCTTCGATCAAGACCGCAAAAAACCGCTGGCTTCGCGTGTTGAGGCCCTGGAGCGTGTGGTTTACCACAACAAGCTGGGTAGTCAGGGCGCACGTATCCGTCGCCTGATGAAATTGGCGCGTGCCATTGCCCGTGAACTGGGCGACGATGAGGCGCTGGCCGAGCGTGCCGCGCAGCTGGCCAAGGCGGATCTGGTCACGGACATGGTGGGCGAGTTTCCCGAACTGCAAGGCATCATGGGGCGCTACTACGCGTTGCATGACGGTGAAGACGGGCGTGTGGCCGAAGCCATCGCCGAGCATTACCGCCCGCGTTTCGCTGGTGATGACCTGGCTATGGACAACATCAGTCTGGCTGTGGCACTGGCCGAACGCCTCGATACGCTCACGGGTATTTTTGGCATTGGCCTGATTCCCTCCGGTGATAAAGACCCGTTTGCGCTGCGCCGTGCCGCGCTGGGGGTGTTGCGCATGCTCATGGAAAGACGTCTGCCGCTCGATTTGATGCAGTTGCTGGAACTGGCGCGCACCCAGTTCGAAAGCGAGCAGATTGCCAGCAGCGTCGCCGTCGATGTTTTTCAGTTCATGCAGGATCGCCTGCGCGTCTATCTCAAGGATCAGGGGCGTGATGTCGCCCAGGTGGAGTCCGTGGTGATACAGGCACCGACACGCATTGACCACGTGCCGACGCGCCTCGATGCCGTGGCGGCTTTCAGTGCCTTGCCCGAGGCCGGTGCGTTGGCTGCGGCCAACAAGCGCATCCAGAACATCCTCAAGAAAGCTGGCGAAGTGGGCAGTCAGGTCGATGCCGGTTTGCTGAGCGAGGCGGCGGAACAGTCACTGGCCCAGGCCGTTGAAGCCATTGCCCCGGTGGTGGAAGCCGCCCTCAACCGCCTCGATTACACCGGGGCATTGCTGCAGCTTGCCGGGCTGAAAGCGCAGGTTGACCGCTTCTTTGATGAAGTCATGGTCATGGCAGAAGACGCTGCTGTACGCGCCAACCGTTTGGCGTTGCTCAATCGGTTGGGCAGGCTGATGAACTGCGTGGCTGACATCAGCTATCTCGGTACGGCCTGAGCGGGGCAAGGCTGCCATGACCTTGCCGGGCGGGCACATCAACCGGGAAGTTGAACGCGAGTTGGCGCGTGAACTGGCGGGTTATCGTCTTTCTGTGCTGACTTCAGAGTTCGCCGACCCGTCTGTGGAAACCACCTTCAGGGAATTCATTCATCCTGTCTGGGTGAGAAACACCCGGCACGCCATGGTGATGGCGGCGTTGTTTTATCTGGCCTTTGCGGTCTGCGACATCTTGCTGCTGGAGTCAGAGGAAGCGCTACGCACGGTGATTTTGACCCGCATCCTCATCAGTGCAGCCGGTTTGGGGGTGGCGTATTCGGCCGAGTATTTCTGGCGGGCCCTGGTCGACGGGGTCACGCCGACCCTGGTGGTCGGTTTGGCCATGACCGGTTTTCTGTCTTTCACTTTTCTGTTTCCCTTCGACGCTGGTTGGCATGTGATGGGCATGATGATCATGCTGCTGGGTATTTATGTGTTCATCCCCAACCGGTTCTTGTTGGCAATGCTGGTGTCGGTGCTGAGCACCTTCATTTTTATTTACATGCTGCTGTCGCACTTTGATCTCTCGCTGGGGCAGACCATGCTGCTTTGGCTCACCCTGGTCGGCATGAACCTGTTTGGTGCTGTCTCCGCAGCGCGTATCAGCCAGATGTCACGCGAGAGTTATCGCGATGCCCAGGTCTTGCGTTTGGCCAACCAGCGGCTTGCCGAAGAAATGGGCGCACGTCTCCAGTTGGAGCAAGACCTGCGCGCCCTGGCCGAGCATGATGAACTGACCGGTCTCATGAACCGGCGGCGTTTCGAAGAAGTGACCCTGGACTGGATGGAACGCCTTGCCGACCGGCCGTATCGCCTGTGCTTGCTGCTGTTGCGAGTGGATTATTTCAAACAGTTACGCGACACCTACGGGCATTTGCGTGCAGATGAAGCGCTCATGGTGCTGGCCCGTTTTTGTGAGCGTTTTGTCGGGGGCGAGGCGGTGCTGGCGCGTGCGGGTGAGGCTTCTTTTGCACTGTTGTTACCGCTGTGCGAACAGGATACGGCGCGTGAACTGGCTGAGCGTATTCGTCAGGGTGCAGAGCAGTCTTCCGTCACACTGGCTGATGTCACGGTACATCTCACCCTGAGTGTGGCTGTGACCCAATGGGGAGCCGATGAAAACGTGGCCCTGTTCCTGCGGCGCGCAGACCAGGGGCTGCAAGCCGTGCAGGTTCGCGGCGGCAACCGTGTGGAAATGGTGCCCTATGCCTGAGGTGTTTCCTGAATCTTCGGTGCAGAACTGAAATGGATGACAGACCATGAAATGCGTGATTCTCGATCGGGACGGCGTCATCAATTACGACTCGGACCAATTCATCAAAAGCCCGGAAGAGTGGCGTCCCATTCCCGGCAGTCTGGAAGCGATTGCCCGCCTCAATCAGGCCGGATACAGGGTGGTGGTGGCTTCCAATCAATCGGGTGTCGGACGTGGCCTGTTTGACATGGCGACCCTGAACCGCATCCACGCCAAGATGCACAAGCTCACCAATCAGGCGGGCGGGCGTATCGACGCCGTATTTTTCTGTCCACATGCGGCCGACTCGAAATGCAACTGCCGCAAACCCAAGCCGGGCCTGTTTCAGGAAATCGGGCAGCGTCTGCATGTCGATCTCAAGGGCGTGTTCGCTGTGGGCGATGCCCTGCGTGATATCCAGGTCGCCCAAGCGGTCGGGGCGCGGCCTCTGTTGGTGCGCACCGGCAAAGGCCTACGTACATTGGAGGGCGGACAGTTACCACCAGGTATTCCTGTATTCGATAACTTGCTGCAGGCGGCGCACGCCATCATCGAAGCGGGGCAATAAATGGCGGGGCTGCGTTCTTTGGTTTTTTTGCTGCTGCAGGCCATTTTGACGGTGCCATTTGGTTTGCTGGCTGTGTTTATGCTGCCTTTGCCGCGCCTGCCGCGCTATCGCTTTATCGCGTTGTGGGGGCGCATGGTGATTTTTCTGGCGCGCTGGATTTTGGACATTCGCCATCACGTCAGCGGCCTGGAGCATTTGCCGACCGGGCCTGCTGTGATCCTCTCCAAACACCAATCGGCCTGGGAAACCATCGCCTTCCAGCAGATTTTTCCGCCTCTATCGTTTGTGTTGAAAAAATCCCTGTTGCATTTGCCCTTTTTTGGCTGGGGGCTGGCGTTGTTCAGCCCTATCGCCATTGACCGCGCGGCCGGGCGCGAGGCCTTGAAACAGATCGAAAACCAGGGGCGCGCGCGTTTGCAGCAAGGCTTTTGGGTACTGGTCTTTCCTGAAGGCACACGGGTTGCGCCGGGTGACGTTGGTCATTATCAGATCGGTGGCCCTTGGGTTGCCGTCAAGGCGGGGGTGCCTGTGGTGCCCGTGGCGCACAACGCCGGGCGTTTCTGGCCGAAAAACGCCTTCATCAAACATCCCGGTGAGATTCGCGTGGTGATCGGCCCGCCGATTCCCACTGCGGGCCGCAAGGCAAGTGAAGTGCTGGCCGAAACGCAATCCTGGATCGAAGCAACCATGCGGACGTTGTGATGCCCGTGCGTCGTGTCATCAAGGACTCGTACTTGCCGGTCTTGCTGGAAGGTGAAACCGTCTCGTGCCGTGTGCGGCGTAGTGCTCGGCGACGCACCTTGGCGTTGCGCGTGGCCGCTGGCGGCGAAGTAATCGTCAATGCGCCGTTGCGGGCAGCAGAATCGCTGTTGCTGGGCTTTGTATCCCGGCATCACGACTGGATCAAAACTCAGCGTCAACAGGCCATGAGGCCGCCATCAGTCTGGGAAGACGGGCGCATGCTGCCTTATCAGGGGAGAGTTTTACGTCTTCGTCTGGTTCATGTGCCCAAGGGGCGCGGTGGGGTGCAATGCATGGGGGATGAGCTCCATTGCCAGACAGCCTTGCCGGAAAAGGCCGAGGCACTGGTGTTGCGCTGGTATCGTGACACGGCGCGGGGTGTGTTGGCGGCGCGCCTGGCCAGTCATGCAGAGCGCATCGGTCGCACTGTTCCGGCATTTCGCCTGTCGAATGCCCGCACGCGCTGGGGTAGTCTGTCTCCCGTGGGCGTGGTCAGTCTCAATTGGCGTCTCATCAAAGCCAGCCCCGATGAGATGGATTACGTGATTTGCCATGAGTTGGCCCATTTTCGTGAGCGCAATCATGCCCCGGCGTTTTGGCAGGAAGTGGCGCGTCTGTTCCCCGAATGGCGTGAGGTGCGTCGGCGTCTGCGTGAAAACGGGCGGTTTTTTTTCGAGTTTTAATCGCCCCCAGGGCCGGGCTTCGCCCAGCCCGCCCCCCGTGCGGGTCAAGCAAACTCGGGGCGGCCCTTCGTTTACTTGAGGAGTGTCGGCCATGATTCCCTGGCTGGGGCGTGATGATCCTTTCCCTGCGCTTGAAACGGCGCTGGATGAGCCGAATGGCCTGCTGGCGGCAGGGGGCGATTTGTCCGTGCCGCGTTTGCTGGAGGCCTATCGGCTAGGTGTTTTCCCCTGGTTCAATCCTGGCGACCCTATTCTTTGGTGGTCGCCGAATCCGCGCATGGTGCTTTTTCCCAATGAATTCAAGTGCGCGCGCTCATTGCGTAAACGTGTGCAGCGCGGCGATTACGAGGTGCGCGTGAACAACTGTTTTAGCCAGGTCATGATGGCGTGTGCCGCGCCCAGAGGGGGACAAACGGGTACCTGGATTTCACCTGAGATGGTCAGGGCGTACACCCGGCTGCATGAAGCAGGTCATGCGTATTCTTTTGAAACCTGGATGCCGACGGAGGAGTCGGGCAGGGAACAGGGGGCGGAAGCGCGCATGGAACTGGTTGGGGGGCTCTACGGTGTGGCTTTGGGGCATGTTTTTTTTGGGGAGTCGATGTTTTCCCGCAAGACAGATGCCTCCAAGATGGCCTTGGTGCATCTGGTGGAAGAACTGGCGGCGCAAGGGGTTGAAATGATCGACTGTCAGATGAGTACGCCGCATCTGGCGTCTCTGGGCGCACGCGAGATTGCGCGTGATGAATTTTCCCGGACGCTGGCGCGCCTGACGCAAAAGCCGACCCCGCAGCTGACGGGGGGGCGAACCGGGTGCCAGGAAGGGGTTGCACGTGAGTGAGCGGCATCCTCCCCCGGTTTTGCAGTTCTATCTGACCTCGCCTTATACATGCACTTATCTGGCGGCACGCATGGCGCGTTCTCAGGTGGTGGTGCCTGCAGACGCGGTGGATACCGTCATGTACAGCGAATTGGTGCGTCGCGGTTTTCGTCGCAGCGGCGAGCATGTTTATCGGCCGCGCTGCGATAGTTGCAAGGCGTGCATACCGGTACGGGTGGCGGTGGCTGATTTTCGCGCTGGCCGAACCCAGCGCCGATGTGAGCGGCGCAATGCCGATGTGCAGATCACTTTTCGCCCTTTGGCATTTGATGAAGCCCATTACCAGCTCTATCGCCGTTATCAGGCGGGACGCCATGCAGAAGGGTGCATGGATCAGGATGATCGTGAGCAATATCGCGCCTTTGTGCTGCACAGCAGCGTCAACAGTTTTTTACTGGAGTATCGCCTCGATGACGTGGTGATCATGGTGTCTTTGGTCGACCGGTTGGTCGATGGTCTGTCTGCGGTCTACACCTTCTTCGATCCGGAACGGCGCGAGCGCAGTCTGGGCGTGCTGGGGGTGTTGACCCTGATCCGCCTGGCGACAGAAACGGGCTTACCCTATGTGTATCTGGGGTATTGGATTCGTGATTGCCGCAAGATGGTTTACAAGAGCCAATACCAGCCTTTGCAGGCTTGGGTTGAGGGCTCCTGGTGTGATTGGCTTCACAACGAGTAGGGTGTGATGCGGGCTAGGATTACCATGTAGGGCGTGTATAAAATCCACGCACGCGGGTGTGTCGCTTATATCGGTCTGCCGTGTCGATTGCTGGGCACCTCGGAAAACCCGTCATACCCGCGAAAGCGGGTATCCAGGTCGTTGATTTCACTGGGTTCCCGCTTTCGCGGAAACGACGAATCAGGGTTTTCTTGATGTGTCCTGCGGTGTTCTTTGCTGTGCCCCCCATTGAGTTCATGAAGGAAAGCTTCCCATGTTTGCAACGATGCTGGCTTGTTTGGATTGCCTGAAGTCGGGGTGGGGGCGGTTGCGTCGTTCAGCGTGGATTCTTGCCGTAGCGCTGCTGGGGGCGGGTGTTCCCGCGCAGGCGGCGGTCACGGTGTATGGCGTGACGCAGTACGGCTCTCTGCTTGGTGTGCCCGATGGTATTTACCAGTTGACTGGTGTGGCCACGCCCACGGCGGTTTATACCGGCTCCCCTTTCCTGGCGTCTAACCCGTTGACCGGAATAGACGGCGTGGCGTCTCTCGAACAATGTCCAGATGGCACGTTCTATTTTGGTACTCGCGACAGCGTCAACGGCAACAAATTATGGAAATACGCACCTTCTTCTGCCGCAGCGGTTCTGGTCGGGAGCATTGGTGCAAACATGAACCGTTTGGCCTGTGCCCCGGCAGGCAGCGAAATGTATGGCATGTATAAATGCCCGAACAAGCTGTACAAATTCAACAAAACGACCGGTGCGGCCACAGAGATTCCCTTGATTTATTCGGGATCAACGGGCCCCGGCCTGGATGTGTCGTTGACCACAGCCAGCGCGACGTATGTGTGGAGTGGCACCGGTACGGAAACCTGTGAAGCCGATAATGGTTCTACGGGCGGCGGTGGCTTCGGGGGGGACATCGCTTTCGACAACAACGGTGTGTTGTATCTGGTTGGCAATGACGACACCGGGAACCACCGTTTATGGACCATTGACCCGGCGACGGGTGTGATGACCGACGCCGGGCAGATTACCGGCACAACCAACATTCCTTCCGGTATTGAATTCGATGAGAACAACACGCTCGTTATTTCTGTACCAATCACGACGGGAGGTACAGCAGGCGGGTTGTATACCGTCTCGTCATCGGGGGGCGCGGTTTCCAGTTACAAGTCGTTCAACTCCAACTACAACTTCATTTCTGACCTGGCTGGGGTCGATGTTTCGCCCACCCTCGATCTCTCCATCACCAAGACCGATGGCGTCACCACCTATACGCCAGGGGGGACGCTGACTTACACCCTGGTGGTGACCAACAAATCTGCTTCTTCCACTTCCGGCGACGGCGCGATTTTCAAGGATGCTGCCGTCAGCGACCTGACCGTGACATCGGTGAGTTGCGGTTCGGCCTCGGGCGGAGCGGCCTGTCCGTCATCGGGCAGTGTGACGAAAAGCGCCATGCAGGGGGCGGGCATCACGATTCCTACCCTGCCTGCCGGAGGCTCGGTCACCTTTACCGTGGTGGCGAGCGTATCCGCCTCGGCCACGGGCAGTCTGACCAACACCGGCACCGTTGATGCGCCCTCTGGCAAGACAGATACCGATACTTCCGACAACACGGCTTCAGATACCGACACCCCCGCAGCATCGTCACTGGATCTGTCCATTACCAAAACCGATGGTGTGACGACCTATACGCCTGGCCAGACGCTGACCTATACCCTGGTGGTGACCAATAAATCGGCTTCGACCACAACCGGCGATGGCGCGATTTTCAAGGATGCCGCCGTCAGCAACCTGACTGTGACATCGGTGAGTTGCGGTTCGGCTTCGGGTGGTGCGGCCTGCCCGTCATCGGGCGTGACGAAAAGCGCCATGCAGGGGGCGGGTATTACGATTCCCACCCTGCCCATCGGCGGTTCGGTCACCTTTACTGTGGTGGCGGATGTATCTGCCTCGGCCACGGGTAGCCTGACCAATACCGGTACGGTGGATGCCCCCACGGGCAAGACGGACACCGACACCTCGGACAACACGGCTTCCGATACCGATACGCCTGCGGCTTCTTCTGTCGATCTTTCCATTACCAAGACCGACGGTGTGACCACCTATACCGCAGGGGGCACACTGACTTACACCATGGTGGTAAGCAACAAGGCTTCATCGACTTCCGATGCCGATGGCGCGGTATTTGCCGACCCGGCAATCAGTCATTTCACCGTGGCGACGGTGAGTTGCGGTTCGGCCACGGGGGGGGCGGCTTGCCCGGCGTCGGGCAATGTGACTGTTTCGGCCATGCAGGGCGCGGGCATCACGATTCCCACATTTCCCATTGGCAGTTCAGTGACCTTTACGATGGTCGGCGTGGTTTCTGCCGGCACCACCGGCGACCTGACCAACACGGCCACGATTGCTCCCCCCACGGGTAAAACGGATACCGACCCTTCCGACAACACGGCATCCGATACCGACAAATCCTCTTCCGAGACCAGCGGTGTATCCGGGCGGGTGTGGCGTGATATCGATTACGACCATCTGTTTACCTCTGGCACGGATCAGGCGCTTTCCGGCTGGACGGTGTCGTTGTACCGGGGAGAAACGCTGGTTGATTCCATGACTTCGGATGCCGATGGCCTGTATTCGTTTTCGGGCCTCACGCCCTCGACGGAGGGCGATGCCACGACTTACTACGAAGTGCGGTTTGTTTCACCTTCCGGCTCGGTGTACGGCAAGCCGCTGGCGCAAAACACCGATGACACACTGAATGGCACACCCGATACCGATACGGTCGGCATCTATTCGATCAAGCTGGTGGCAGGCTCGGTCACCACGGAACAGAATTTGCCGATCGACCCCAGTGGCGTGGTGTATGACGCCGTCACGCGCGTGGCCGTGGCCAATGCCAAGGTGCGTATCGAGGGGCCCAGCGGTTTTAGTGCCGCATCACATTTGCTGGGGGGCAGTGCGGCCCAGGTGATTACCACCGACAGCACCGGCATCTACCAGTTTGTCTTGTTGAGCACGGCCCCTGCCGGGGTGTATGAGCTGACGGTGACGCCGCCCTCGGGTTACATCTGGAAGTCGCAGTTGATCGAGCCGAATACGGGCACGCTTGATCCAGGTTCAACCCCTTCAACACCCTACAAGGTGCAAAGCCAGGCCACTGCACCGACGGGCGGACAGGCAACCTTGTATTACCTGAAGTTCAACCTGGCCTCAGGTAAGCGCGATGTCGTCAACAACCATATTCCGATCGACCCCTCTTCCATTGCCAGCAGTCTGTGGGTGGAGAAGAGCGCTGACCGTACGACAGCCGAAATTGGCGATGCCGTGAAATACACCGTCAAGGTGCATAACCCCTCTGGCCAGCCCAATTTCTCGGCAGTATCGCTGACAGACACGTTGCCGCTGGGGTTCCGTTTCGTGCCGGGCACAGTGCGTTTGCAGTTGTATGACACCACTTCCGGCTACGGGGTCGTGACAACGGGCAGCACGCCCACCGGCTCACCCGGCCCGCAACTGACTTTTGCCTTGGGGGCGCTCAATGCCGGGCAGACAATGACCGTGACCTACTACGTGCGTCTGGTCGCTGGGGCGACTGCCGGCAATGGACGAAATTGCGTCCAGGCCGTAGGGACGCGTGTCGGCGGCACGACTACATCCAACACGGCCTGCGCCATAGTGAAACCCACGGCACCTTTCCGCGAAACCTGTGTCATCGGCAAGTTGTTTGTCGACTGCAACCATAACCTCGTGCAAGACGCTCCCAATGAGTTGGGGATTCCGGGGGTGCGTTTCTACTTCGAGGATGGCACGTTCATGATCTCGGACGAAGAGGGCAAATACGGCTATTGCGGCTTGCGTGCCACGACGCACGTGCTGACTGTAGACCGCACCACCCTGCCCGTGGCCACCCGTCTGATCGACAGCAGCAGCCGTCATGCGGGCGACCCGGTCAGCCGTTTTATCGATCTCAAGTACGGCGAACTGCACAAGGCTGATTTCGTGGAAGGCTCTTGTTCCGAGACGGTGCTCGATCAGGTCAAGGCACGGCGTTCGCGCGGCGAAGTCTTCAGCGTTGACAAGGAAAACGGCAAGGTCGAACACACACTCGAAGCCACCGACAAAGGCGCAACTTCTGCAGTACGCATGGGCATACCGGATGCCCCCATCACCTTCGATTCCAGACGTCCAACCCAGGCTCCGGCGCGCCAGGGACAATGTGACGGCTCCATGCCGTGCAACCGGGGGAACTGAGCGTGAAACCGCTAGTGGATTACTGTAAACACACGCTCGTGGCGATGACGTTGGGAGGCGTCGGTTGTGTCGTGCAGGCCGCGAGTATTGCGGCCTATGAAAGCCAGCCCAAATACAAGAACCCGACACCAGCACTGACGCAAGAGCTGAACGTGCTGGATCTGTGCGGAAGTGTGAGCTCCACCCTGCCGCGCGATAACACCTTGCTGAATACCCACAACAGCGCCTTGCCTCCCAGGCCGACAGACCGGGCAGTGGCCGAAATTGGCAAATTGCCTGGCGATGCCCGTATTTTGCTGACGGTTTCACGGGTAGGCGCACCTGCCGACGGGGTCTCTGTACTCAAGGTGGGGATCGAGCTGCTTGATTCGGCCAACAACCCGTACACCGCAGACACCGATGTCTTGCTGGAAACCCAGCGAGGCCGTCTTCAGCCTGATGCGATGCAGACGGCTGTGGGCTCTACCCGCCTGCAGATCAAGGGGGGAAAAGCCTGTGTCAACCTGATTGCCCCCCACGAGCCGGGTGAAAGCCGCCTGGTGGCTTCGTCGGGGCCGATCGTTGCCGAAGGCACGTTGCAATTTACGCCAGACCTGCGCCCCATGATTGCGGTGGGGGTCATCGATGCCCAGTTCAGCATGAAACAGCTGAAAAAGGGGGCGTTGGTTGAGCCCAGCCAGGACGATGGTTTTGAGGAAACCGTCAAGGAGTTCGGCAATGCCAGCGGTCGTGCCGCCCTGTTCCTGAAAGGCAAGATCAAGGGCGACACCCTGCTCACCCTTGCTTATGACAGCGACAAGCCTGCGCGAGACGGTTTGTTTCGCGATATCAACCCAAACCAGTTTTATCCGGTCTATGGCGATGCCTCCATCAAGGGGTTTGATGCGCAGAGCGCGAAGCGGCTTTATATCCGGCTCGATCAGGATCGTGCTTTTGCTCTGTATGGTGACATCCAGACGGCGGAACCGAGCAGTCACTGGCAAGCGCAGGGCTTGGCGCTGGGGCAGTACCAGCGCACACTGACGGGGGCCAAGGGGCATGCTGAAAGTCAGAATGGACACAGCGTGAATGTCTTTCTGGCCAATGAGACGATCCGCCAGGTTGTTGAAGAAATTCGTGGCAAAGGAATTTCCGGGCCATATTCGGTCAGTAACCCCAATGGGGTTGCCAACTCGGAAGTGGTGCAGATTCTGACCCGGGACCGAAACCAGCCTGCCGTCATCCTCAGTACGGTAAATTTGACGCGTTTCGTCGACTATGACTTCGAGCCATTTTCAGGGCGAATTCTGTTCAAATCGCCCGTGCCCGGCGTGGATGAAAACCTCAACCCGGTTTCCATTCGCATTGCTTATGAAGTGGATGGCGGTGGGCCCAGTTATTGGGTCGGTGGTGTCAATGGCCACTACCAGCTCTCCAAAAACATCGCAATTGGCGGGAGTGCCGTCCACAACGGCGATAGCGACCCCGGTACGGGGGGAACAGCCGCCACCCTGCAGGATTTGCGCAGCCTGAATACGGTCATCCGCATCGGCAACCGTCAGTTCATCGTGGGCGAAGTCGCGCAATCGCAGCAGTTTTCCGGGGCAAGCGGTTACGCCGGGCGTCTTGAATACCGGTTTGATGGCTTGAAGGTGGATTCGCGGGTTGCCTACACGACGGCCGGTGAGAATTTCTACAACCCGTCCGCCCCGATTACCGCCGGGCGTTCTGAATTCACCGCAAAGATGACCTATCGGCTGCGCAACGGTGCCAGTATCGTCACCGACGCCGTGAGCAGTGAAGACCGTGCCACTGCGTCGAAACAGAATGCAGCGGCGGTGTCTTTGCTGCTGAAACTCTCCGAGCGTCTGAATCTCGATGTGGGCGTGCGCTGGAGCCAGGACTCCAGCAGTGGCACACAGCTGGTTTCAGCGTCCCCCACCTATTCATCGTTTTGGGGATACGGTTTGGGAAGCACAGCCAATACCGGCACGCAGCAGGAGCAAAGTTCGCTGGATTCGGTGACCAGCACCGGTGTGGAGAGCCTCGCAGTACGAGGGCGTTTGACCGGAAAACTGGGCGACAACGCCAATCTTTATGGTGAGGCTGAAGTCGATACCTCGGATAGCACCCGCAAGATGCTGGCTCTGGGAGGCGACTACCGTGTCGCCGAAAAAACCCGCTTGTATGGCCGACATGAATTGACCAACAGCCTGGCGGTGCAGTCGGTTGCCAGTCTTGCCTCCGGGCGTTCGTCCGTACTGGGGATGAGTACGGACTACATGAACGACGGACAGGTGTTCAGTGAATACCGTTTGCGCGATTCAGCCTCGGGGCGCGAGAACTATGCTGCTTCGGGGGTGCGCAATCTGTGGGATATAGGCCATGGCCTGCGCATGAGCACCTCGGCGGAATACCTGACTGTGACCGGTACCAATGCTGGTCATGCCACGGCATTGGGCTTGGGGCTGGATTCGATGGCTTCTCCCACGACCAAGATGGCAGGTCGAATCGAGTTTCGCACGGACCCCAGTGTCAATTATTGGCTGAACACGCTGGCCCTCGATCACAAACTCAACCTCGACTGGACGTTGTTTGGCCGTAATTACACCGCGTTTGGCGACGATCGCACGGGGGTGGGCAACAGCCTGCAGTGGCGCACGGTATTGGGTACGGCCTGGCGCGAAACCGACAAGAACCGCTGGAATGCCTTGGCAAAATACGAATTCAAACGCACGCTTGAACCGACCACGCCAACGGACAGCAACGCCCATATCATCGCCATGAATGTGAACTGGCAGCCCACACTGAAACTCACCCTGTCTGGCCAGTTTGGCACCAAGTGGCTCGACGAAGTGCTGGATGGCGTCAACTCGGCTTCTGTAGCGACCCTGGTCGGTGGGCGTGCGATGTATGACATCGTGCCGAAATGGGATGTGGGGGCCTTGGCTAACGTCCTGTTCAGCTCACCAGGCAAGGCCAGGCAGTACAACCTGGGGTTGGAGACGGGGTATCGCTTTTATGAAAACTTCTGGGTCTCGCTGGGTTACAACTTCCTCGGCTTCGACGATGGTGATTTGAGTGGCACCGATTACACTAACAAGGGTGTTTTTGTGCGTCTGCGCTTCAAGTTCAACGAAGACCTGTTCAAGTTTGATGACCCCAAGGTCAATCGATCTTTGCCCCAAGCTGCTTCGTCAGTAACGGTATCAACCCCATAGGAAACTGTTATGTCTGCCCGTTTTCTCCAGAGTGTCCTGTCGGTAGCGGTGTTGTGTGCCGCCCAATCTGCTTTCGTTATGGCGAATGCGGCAGATCTGCCCTTCAACCCGCCAGCTGACCGGATCACCGACCCTGCCATCAGCGGCGATTTGGGCAAGATCCGTGAGCTCTACACGCGCCTGGAGAAGCTGAATGCGGAGGGGTTGCCGACCACCGACTACCATTTCTGCAAAGCGCTGGCCTGGGCTGATTTCGCCCGCGAGGAATACCACATGAATTACCGCAACGGCCAGGTTGCCAAGGCCGCAGCGGATGAGTCCAACAAGATTGTCAGCAATCTGGAACTCAAGATTCCGCCGGGGTACGACACCCCGCTGATCGCTAACGCCGAGAAAATCCGTACAGATCTGTGGGATAAGGCCGAGGCCGTCAAAAATGGCGGCAAGCTGAAATCATGCCCTTCCATCGGTTGCAAGCTGGCTCAACTGGAAGTGCAGCTCGTATGGATGGGCTTCCGCCATGCAGATTCGGGCTGGCGTAATGCCAACCCGTATGTCCAGATTGCCGAAGATCTGACGATGCAACTCGAACGCAAACTGCCCGGATGCGAGCCCCAGCCTGCCCCGGCCAAGCCGACCTGTGTTCCCGGCCCGCTGCCTGCGCTGGAAGCGATTGCGCCTCTTGTCGTGGCCGCGCCAGCTACCCCGGTGATCGAAGAAGACACCTTTGTGCTGAATGCAGGGGGTCTGTTCCGTTATGACAAATACGACCTCAAGAACATGCTGCCTGAAGGCAAGCAGAAAATAGAAGAATTCGTGAAGAAACTGGCACGCTTCAAAAAAGTGAAAGAGCTGAAGGTGACGGGGCATACCGACCGCCTCAACCATACGGGTAACCCGCGTTACAACGACATTCTGTCGCAACGTCGTGCCGATACGACAAAGACCTACATGATGTCTCTGGGGGCTCGTGCCGAGGTCTTTACGGCAGTGGGTGTCGCCTCGCGTTTCCCACTCATGGAGTGTCCGGACATGAAGCCCTACAGCAAACTCACCGACTGTCTGCAACCCAATCGTCGGGTTGAGATTTACGTGCGCGGCGAGAAGTAAACGTCACCCTGACGTGCCGCTGGATGAGCCGGATGACCGTGTGATGCGGTCATCCGGTTTTTTGTTGGGAGATCTCATGAGGAGGCTTCCCGAGCCAACAAAAAGGCTTCCCACTCTGCTGCAGGCATGGGCACACCGAACAGGTTGCCCTGATACAGACTGCAGTTGTTGCTCAGCAGGAAATCGCGTTGTTCCGTGTTTTCCACCCCCTCGGCAATCGCGTCGATACCCAGCGACTGACTCATGGCGAGAATGGCACTGACAATTGCAGCATCGCTGGCGTCGTGGGTGATATCGCGGATAAATGACTGGTCTATCTTGAGTTGCCTGATCGGCAAACGCTTGATGTAAGACAGCGAGGAATATCCCATTCCAAAATCATCCAGAGCAAAACCGACACCCAGTGCGCTGAGTTTCTGCATGGAATCAATGACTTCCTCTGAACCTTTCAGCAGCACACTTTCCGTCAGTTCGAGCTTGATGCGAGAAGGATCAATTCCAGCGGAATCCAGCGAACGTGAGATCTGGGCGACAAAATCCGGCTGGTGAAATTGCCGTGCGCTGACGTTGATGGAAAGCGAAATCTCACGCATGCGCACGTCTTCCTGCCAGTGTTTAAGCTGCGCGCATGCTGTATCCAAAACCCATTGGCCAATCGGCAGGATCAAACCGGTTTCTTCAGCCAACGGAATGAAATCTGCGGGGAGTACCCATGTGCCATCTTGACGTAGCCAGCGCAAAAGCGCTTCGGCACCGACGAGTTGGTTGTTGTGGTTGAACTGGGGCTGGTAATACAAATGGAATTCGCCATTTTCGAGTGCCTGCAACAGGGCTGTTTCCATGCGTGTGCGGGCATCGATGGCAGCCTGCATGGTGGGATTAAAGAAGCGCACCGCGTTGCGGCCTGCGTCCTTGGCCTGATAAAGGGCCACGTCGGCCTGTTTCAGCAAGCTTTCCGTCGAAGCGGTTTTTCCGAGGAACAGGGTGACGCCAATGCTGGGCGTACAGCGGTATTCCAATTCGCTGTTGTGGTGCAAAAAATAAGGCTGGTTGAGCGCCTGACGGATTTTTTCAGCGATTTGCTCAGTCAGTTTTGCAGCAGCGCGCTCCGTTTTTCCCAACACCTCAAGAATCACCACATATTCATCCCCACCCAAGCGGCTGACGGTATCGGTCTGGCGCACACATGACTTCAGACGGTTGGCGACCTCAATCAAAAGCCTGTCGCCCACATCATGTCCTTGAGTATCGTTGAGCGACTTGAAGTGATCCATGTCGAGAATGAGCAAGGCCCCGAATTCGTAATCCCGCGTACTGCTGATCCGCGCATGGCTGAGGCGGTCCATGAGCAGGCGGCGATTGGGCAAACGGGTCAGCGGGTCGAAAAATGCCAGTTGCCTGATTTCTTCTTCGGTGTACTTGCGTTCGGTGATGTCTTGTATGGTGCCCACTACACGCACGGCTTCACCCAGATCATTGAAAATGAACTGCCCCAGTCCTGCCGCCCAGCGAATCTGCCCATTGGGTAGCATCAATCGGAACTCGATGGTGAAGTTGCGGTGTTCACTGCGAGCAGCAATAAAAATGGAGCGAACCAGTGCCAGATCTTCCGGATGGACAAATTGCTGCAATGAAACGAGATCCTGTTCGGCGGGCGCGAAGTTGAATATTGGATAAGCTTCGTGAGAAATGAATAATTTCCCCGACGCCAGATCATATTCCCATACGCCCATGTGAGCGGAATTCAAGGCCATTTGCAGGCGGCGTTCGCTTTCCTGCAATGCCTGTTCGGCCTGAATGCGATCGGTGATATCGGTATAAGTGCCTGCCATATGTATGGGGTTACCCACCGGATCATGGCTGGTGACGCGCCCCCGGCAAAGCAGCCATTTTTGTGTGCCGTCCTGCAGGAAAACACGCTGTTGCGCCAGATAATGTTCTTCTTCGTTTTTTTTGTAGGAGGCAAGGTTGCTTCTTATTCTGGTTTTGTCATTCTCGAATATTTGCTTTATGAGTTGTTTGTGTTTTTTGTCCTGATGTTTTTCATTGAAACCCAGTATTTCGGCAAAGCGCTTGGAGTACTGAAATTTGTCTGTAGCGATATTCCAGTGCCAGATGGCATCGCCAGAGCCCTCCAGCGCCAGGCGCCAGCGCTCTTCTGTCAGTTGCAGGGCATCTTTTTCGCGCGCGAATTCGCGTTGTTTTTCCTTGTAGGTCTCGTAGTTTTCAAGAATGCCAAACAAGGCGATCAGATAAATTGAAAGTGTAAAAATATCGAGATGCGAATAACCAATGGCGTCTTTCTGGAGAAGTGCCGAGAAGATGACTCCGGCAAGTACCAGGATTAACCATAATCTGCCCTGCTGTCGTCCCTTTAAGAAAAACACCGAAGCGATAAGCAAAAAGAACAGCGCAAAGCGCGTTGTATTGAGTGGGGCAATAAAATAGATCGAGGTGAATAGCAAAAATGAAGAAATGATGGCGATAAAACTGATTGTCTCGATTTTTTCTTTGTTGTATTTTAGATATATCAGCAGCCCCAGGCTGATGGCTGAAAAACAGAGATCTATCGCGCCGAGGATCACGCTGTCCTGCCAGCGAATGAACCCCATGATGAGAGAAACTACGCAGGCGAGCAGAAATACGCTATTAAGAAAACGGATTTTGTTTTCCTGCTCGCGAAGTTTGTACTGTGAAAGCGTTCCCGTTGGAGCAGATGTGGACGGGGAGGGGTTCATGCACTTTTCCGAAGGTTGATTTGAATTTGCAAAACGACAATATCACGTATTTTTCCTGAATATCAGGAAGGCTCGCGCTGTACGGGTTCCACAGATCGACTGAGCCAGCGCGCGTTCAGGGCAGGGATGAGCCTCCCTTTACCTCATCGGCACGAAATGAAGCACAATGCCGGGCGAAAAATTAAGGTGACATCATGACCAATGCCGATCAGATCGAACTGGATAAATTCAGCCAGCTTGCCCATCGTTGGTGGGATCCCAATTCTGAATTCAAACCCCTGCATGACATCAATCCCCTGCGTCTGGGGTGGATAACGCAACTATCTGGTGGATTGGAGGGGAAGCGTGTCGTGGATGTCGGTTGTGGTGGCGGCATTCTGGCTGAGAGCATGGCGGCGTGTGGCGCACATGTGACAGGGATCGACCTGGCAGAAAAAGCCCTTCAAGTGGCCCGTTTGCACCAGCTTGAGTCGGGGGTTCAGGTGGATTACCGCTTGGTGGCAGCAGAATCGCTGGCAGAAGAACAGCCCGAAACTTTTGACGTCGTGACATGCATGGAAATGCTTGAGCACGTGCCTGACCCGGTCTCCATTCTGAGCGCCTGTAAGCGCATGGTGAAACCTGGCGGATGGGTGTTTCTTTCGACACTGAATCGGAATCCGAAAAGCTACTTGTTTGCTGTCGTCGGTGCGGAATACATCCTGAACCTGCTGCCGAAAGGTACGCACGACTGGAGCAAATTCATCAAGCCGCATGAACTGGCCTCTTATGCCCGCCAGGTGGGGTTGGATACGGTCGAGTTGATGGGCATGACGTACAACCCTCTCAGCAAAACCTACAAGCTGGAAAGAGACACCCACGTCAATTACCTACTGGCCTGTCGGCGTTTCTGATGGGCATTGGGGTATCTTGCCTCGACCGCAAGGGAATGGGGGCATACAATGCCCAGGCCGATAGTGAACTTTTTTGTCGGGATTTAACCCAAGCGTGACATTGGGGCCGACCTGGCTTCGACGTGGGTTGCAAAGCAGTGAAGTGCATACCGAGGCCCAGTTACCTCGTAAATCCATCTGGAAATCTATAGTCGCAAACGACGAAACCTACGCTCTGGCCGCTTGACGGCCAGACTCCTCACCGGCAAGCCCGTGTGCCGGGCTGGGCAACCAGCTGAGGAGTCATTTAACGGGATCGCGTTGAGTCGGGCCGCTTGATTCAACGTTAAATTTAGGTGGCTCGCTTGAATTCAGCCTGTTCGGCCGGCGGGGTTCAGGTCAAATTCAATAGACCGGACTAAGTATGTAGACCTTGCTGTAGAGGACTTGCGGACGGGGGTTCGATTCCCCCCGGCTCCACCATAATTTGAAATCCCAACCCTTATCGGTTGGGATTTTTTTGTCCGGAGCGCCAGTGTTGGCGCGGTTCCGGGCCTTGCGCCGGTGAGCGCCACCCTGCCGCCGGCACCATTTTCGGCGTCACTTTCCTCTCGTTTCTCTCTCTGTTCTCTGTTTTGCCGGTGAGCGTTCACCAGCGCGAATCCAGTATTGGCGCGGTTTCCGCGCATGCCAGTTGTAATTTTGAATTGGTCGAGCGTAAGTGACCGAGAACAGAGAACCAGGTGCCAAGCGCAAAAAACCGCCCGAAGGCGGTTGTCATTGGTGGTGACGAAACTCCGCGCGATTCTGGTGCCTGCACTGGCTCAAGCCGCGACATTCGCAGCCACGACCGATCTGGTGGAGGTTGATAAGCAGGCTTCCTCATAGGCCTCAATGTCGACCAGCCGATAAAGTGCGCGCCCTGATAGCTTGAGAAATTTGGGGCCGATGCCGTCGCAGCGCCAGCGTTCAAGGGTTCCAGCCAGTGCTGGCGCGGTTTTCAGCCGATTCCAGCGCAGAAAATCGGCAAAACGGCCCCCCTGGAATTTGGCCGAAGAAAAGGGCCTGCGGAGTGCGCAAACCTTTGGGTGGTTTGCAGTCAGGTGATGCGATAGGCCCGCTGGCGGTGGTGCGGGCGAGGCAGGCGTCGAGGGCGGTTTGTTTGGCGTTCATCGTGAGCTCCGTGGGGTGATTGATGACGCCACCATGAACGCGCTTGGTGATCAGGAAGCCAAGCTTTTACCGCTAGAACACATGGCGGCCAAAGCATGCCCTGTTAGACTGGTGACGATTTTGAACAACTTTAGGCAGCAAAACTGAGCGCCAATGCCATGAATTCAGAACCGTGGGTTACCGCACTTAATGTCGCCCAGCACTTGGGCGTGGCCAAGGACACCGTTTACCGCTGGCGGGAGCGCAAGGGTCTGCCCGCGCACAAGATCGGTCGGCTGTGGAAATTCCAGCTTTCCGAGGTGGATGACTGGGTGCGCGCAGGCGGCGCGGATGAAGACAAGGTGAACGATTCAATAGGAAACCAACCATGACCAGCATTCAACAACGCGCCGAACTGCAACGCCGAATCTGGCAAATCGCCAACGATGTCCGTGGTGCCGTCGATGGCTGGGATTTCAAGCAATACGTGCTCGGCACGCTGTTCTACCGCTTTATCAGCGAAAACTTCGCCAGCTACATCGAAGGCGGCGATGACAGCATCCGCTATGCCGAGTTGCCCGATAACGTCATCACCCCGGAGATCAAAGACGACGCCATCAAGACCAAGGGCTATTTCATCTACCCCAGTCAGTTGTTTGCCAAGGTAGCTGCGACCGCCAATATCAACGAAAGCCTGAATACCGACCTGGCCGCCATCTTTGCCGCCATTGAAGCCTCCGCCAACGGCTACCCCTCCGAGCGCGATATCAAAGGCCTGTTTGCCGATTTCGACACCACCAGCAACCGCCTGGGCAACACGGTGAAGGATAAAAATCTCCGCCTGGCCGCCGGCTCAAAGGCGTGGCCGAGCTGAACCTTGCTGATTTTGAAGGCAGCAACATCGACCTGTTCGGCGATGCCTACGAATTCCTCATCTCCAACTACGCGGCCAATGCGGGCAAATCCGGCGGCGAGTTTTTCACCCCGCAGCATGTCTCCAAGCTGATCGCCCAGCTCGCCATGCACAAGCAAACCAGCGTCAACAAGATTTATGACCCGGCCTGCGGTTCCGGCTCATTGCTGCTGCAGGCCAAAAAGCATTTTGACGCGCACATCATCGAAGACGGTTTTTTCGGGCAAGAAATCAACCACACCACTTACAACCTGGCGCGGATGAACCTGTTCTTGCACAACATCAACTACGACAAGTTCAACGTCCAGCTCGGCAACACCCTGATCGAACCGCATTTTGGCGACGACAAGCCCTTTGATGCCATCGTCTCCAACCCGCCGTACTCGGTGAAGTGGATCGGCAGCGACGACCCTACGCTGATCAACGACGAACGCTTTGCCCCGGCGGGCGTGCTCGCGCCAAAATCCAAGGCCGACTTTGCCTTTGTGCTGCACGCGCTCAGTTACCTTTCCAGCAAGGGCCGCGCGGCCATCGTCTGCTTCCCCGGTATTTTTTACCGTGGCGGTGCCGAGCAGAAAATCCGCCAATATCTGGTGGATAACAACTACGTCGAAACCGTGATCTCGCTGGCGCCCAACCTGTTCTTTGGCACCACCATCGCCGTGAATATTCTGGTGCTGTCCAAGCACAAAACCGATACCAGCACTCAGTTCATTGAGGCCAGCGGGCTGTTCAAGAAAGAAACCAATAACAACGTGCTTCTGGATGCGCACATCGACCAGATCATGGCGGTGTTCGACAGCAAGGCGAATGTCGATCACTTTGCCCAATCGGTGCCGTTTGAGAAGGTGGCGGCGAGCGATTACAACCTGTCGGTCAGCAGCTATGTCGAGGCAAAAGACAACCGCGAGGTGGTGGACATTGCCCAGCTCAATGCCGAGCTGAAAACCACGGTCGCCAAGATTGATCAGCTGCGCAAAGATATCGATGCCATCGTCGCGGAGATTGAGGGCGGGGAGTTAGAGGCAT
>Ga0208371_1000086_pt1 | contig 41380 bp, 27 predicted proteins | sample SubbioCR12Aug_1A_FD_184827 | JGI IMG/M metagenome (GOLD analysis project Ga0208371, IMG submission 184827) | Serpentinite rock and fluid subsurface biosphere microbial communities from McLaughlin Reserve, California, USA - CR12Aug_1A (SPAdes) | ecosystem: Environmental > Terrestrial > Deep... | reverse complement strand
CGCAACGCGCTTTGAACCATCAGACCCCCATCGAGGCACTAAAGATGTGGCACAGCAATAAACCAGAACTGTTCGTTAAAAATGTTTATAAACAGTCGGGACTCGACAGATAGGCTATGCCCTGCTATATAGAACGTATGAAGGACGGCGGAACGATGTTCCTCTGCTGCGATCTTGGGCCGCACTGGCCGCCGAGAAGTGCGCAACTTGATTGCTGGGTTAATAAGAATATTTATAAACCGTCTGGACTCGACAGATACCGCGCATACATTGCTTTTAGGCTATCAAACTTCTCCCTTGCAATCTGATAAAGCTCCTCGTCATATTGATTTAATTTCTTAATTCTTTCCAGGACTTCATCAGGCACGTCATACTTCTTGCTTTTATTAAGACTCTGTTCTTTGGCTAGCTTTACACCCGTCAAGGACTCGAATAGGCGAACAGACTCATGAAATTCCTCCGTTAAACCAATGAAATCCATGGAATTTAATCGTTTCTTTGCTTTTATGAAGTCGCTGCCGTTGATGGTCGTCGGCTGATTAACATCCTGCATTCCGCCCAACGAGAACACCTTTGTCTGATAATTCGCAATATGGCGACTTACGAATTCGCCTGAGTCGAGATAGGCTGTATATTTTGGGCTGCCCTGAAAAAACCTGCCAATAGCGGACAATCTTTTGTTTCTGTGATGATGCGCAATTATAGAAATGGCTCGCTTTGATGGGTTCCTCAAGAAACTCATAGTGCGCCACGCTCCTGGGAGATAATCCACCATACCTGCAGGGTAATGACCGCATACAAAATTCCTACTTTCTAGGTTTAGTTCTCCGTATTTAATTTTATTAACTAAAACCCTGGGAGGTAGATACCAATGCTTAGGTGTTGCATCCCGTGTGATTATGCCCCCATACGCAGTTGGCCCCTATTCAATGCACGCGAACTGATGCCACAGTTGATTGCCTCCCTACTTAACGACGCACAGCCATGAGCCAAGTTCATCCCCTAGCCCGTACCACACCGCGCACGCGGGCCGAGATCAATAGCTCATCGGCCTCCATTGCCGAGCTTGCCAGGCGTTACAACATCAGCCTCGCTACGGCACGGAAGTGGAAGCAGCGCGACGACGTAGAAGACCGGTCTCACTGCACCAAGCGTCTCAACACCACCCTCAGCGCCGCACAGGAAATCCTCGTCGTTGAACTGCGCCGATTGCTCTTGCTGTCTCTGGATGACCTGTTGGTCATCACCCGAGAGTTCATCTGCCCGGCAGTGTCGCGTTCAGGGCTGGATCGCTGCCTGCGCCGACATGGTGTGGCCACGCTGCGTGACCTGTACCCCAAGGAAGAAGGCGAAGCTGAAGCGAAGAAGACCTTCAAGGATTACGAACCGGGCTTTCTCCACATCGACATCAAATACCTGCCGCAGATGCCCGACGAAACCCAGCGACGTTATTTGTTTGTCGCCATCGACCGGGCAACACGCTGGGTGCATTTACGCATCTATGCGGATCAAACCGAACACAGCAGCGTTGATTTCTTGCGCCGGGTAAAACAGGCTGCCCCCATGAAGATCGTCAAACTGCTGACCGACAACGGCAGTCAGTTTACGGATCGTTTTACCAGCAAGATGAAGGAACCCAGCGGCCAGCACGTCTTTGACCTGGAATGTGCCGCTCTAGGGATTGAGCATCGCCTGGCCCCACCGCGTCATCCGCAAACCAATGGCATGGTGGAGCGTTTTAATGGCCGTATTGCTGAGCTGATCGGGCAAACACGCTTCGCCTCAGCGGCTGAACTGGAAGCAACCTTGCATCGCTATTTGACACTCTACAACCACCATATCCCGCAACGCGCTTTGAACCATCAGACCCCCATCGAGGCACTAAAGATGTGGCACAGCAATAAACCAGAACTGTTCGTTAAAAATGTTTATAAACAGTCGGGACTCGACACTTAGGGTTACTCCGAAGCTCCTGCCTTGTCGGGTAAATGGCGATGGTAGATGACTCTTCTAGCATCCTTCTAAAAGAAGTACCGGCAGTTTTCATTACATGAATAAATAACCATCGCTCCATCTACCCGTGCTCACGCTCTATCATGGTGGGGTAGGCATTCTAGCTCATGCGGAGTTCGTACCTCTCGGTTTGCCCCGTTTATCTTGCGTCATCCGTTTGGGTGACGCGATCGGGATAGGGGCGGTCAGACTACCTGACCGATCCCCTCCCACACCACCCGGCATGCGGGTTCGCACCGGGCGGTTCAAGAAGTTGAGGTCATGAGAGCCGAGGTGCACCGAGACGGTCAAAGTAGGCGATGAGCATCACTCGGTTCATCGCCTGGCGGCTGTTGCGCCACCAGCACCGACTGTTCGCGCGGCCTTGCGGGCATCCGCTTCCGAGGCACCAAGCGCCAACAACTCCCGATACATCGTCTTTCCTCGGTGTCAGTGCCAAAGCTGTTTCGCACGCCGCCGGTGCCGCAGCCATTCGCCCAGTTCGCGGAACACCCCCGGCGTCTGCGCCAGACGGAAGTACGCCTTCCAGCCAGTCACATAGGCGCGCAGGCGTTCCGCAATTTCGTGTAGTCGTCGGCATAGCGCACGAAGCGGTGGCCGCGCCGTTCCAGTTCCCGATCCACTTCGTCCAGCAACACGTTGGCCAAGAGCGGCGACAGCAGACCGCCTTGCAGGTAGCGTCGAATCAGCCGCAACACGGCTTGGTCTGAGGCCAGTGGGTTGAGGTGTTCCGCCGTTTCCTGAATCGTCCGTCCGCCCCAGCAGGCTCCTTCACTGCACATCCGCCGGATCTACGCCACTTCGCTTCGCGGTTTCTTGCCCGTTCGCCCTGCTCCGTAGAGCCTTCTATCCGGTTCTTGTTCATCGGCTCGCAGCTTCGCTCCGCGCTTCCTTCCCACAATCGGTCACCCTCATGCAGTTGCGCTTCGCTTCGTTCGCTGTGATCAACTTACGGCGGGACTTCCACCCGCAAGAGTACGCCCATGCTGGGTGCGCCAGCAAAAAGGGCGGCCGAAGCCGCCCTTTGAGGGTGCTGCCAGCGATTACACGCTGTAATACATGTCGAACTCGACGGGGTGGGTCGTCATCCGGATACGGGTCACTTCTTCCATCTTCAATTCGATGTAGGCGTCAATGAACTCGTCGCTGAATACGCCACCACGGGTCAGGAACTCGCGGTCCTTGTCCAGTTCGGCCAGTGCCTGGTCGAGGCTGTGGCACACGGTCGGGATCAGGGCCTCTTCTTCGGGCGGCAGGTCATACAGGTTCTTGGTGGCGGGATCACCGGGGTGGATCTTGTTGATGATGCCGTCCAGGCCCGCCATCATCAGCGCGGCAAAGCACATGTAGGGGTTGGCGATGGGATCGGGGAAGCGGGTCTCGATACGACGAGCCTTGTCAGAAGACACATGCGGAATGCGGATCGAGGCAGAACGGTTGCGGGCAGAGTAAGCCAGCATCACAGGTGCCTCAAAACCCGGTACCAGGCGCTTGTAAGAGTTGGTGCCCGGGTTGGTGATGGCGTTCAGGGCACGTGCGTGCTTGATCACGCCGCCGATGTAATAAATGGCGGTTTCGGACAAGCCCGCATAGCCATTGCCTGCAAACAGGTTCTTGCCATCTTTCCAGATGGACTGGTGAACGTGCATACCGGAACCGTTGTCACCCACGATGGGCTTGGGCATGAAGGTGGCGGTTTTGCCGTACTGGTGAGCCACGTTGTGGATCACATATTTCTGGATCTGGGTCCAGTCGGCGCGCTGCACCAGGGTAGAGAATTTGGTGCCGATTTCGCACTGGCCTGCAGTCGCCACTTCGTGGTGATGCACTTCAACAGGCACACCCATTTCTTCCAGGGCCAGACACATGGCAGAGCGGATGTCGTGCAGGCTGTCGATGGGGGGAACGGGGAAATAGCCACCCTTGACCTTGGGACGATGGCCGGTATTGCCTGCTTCGGTTTGCTCGCCGGAAGACCAAGCGGCTTCTTCGGAGTTGATCTTCACGTGGCAACCGGACATGTCGTCACCCCAGGTGACGGAATCAAAGATAAAAAACTCGGGTTCCGGTCCGAAGTAAGCTGTATCGCCAATACCGGTGGACTTCAGATAAGCCTCGGCACGCTTGGCGATGGAGCGCGGGTCACGGTCGTAGCCCTTGCCGGTATCCGGCTCGATGACATCGCAGGTCAGGATGAGGGTAGGTTCATCCATGAAGGGGTCGATGTTGGCGGTAGCGGGGTCCGGCATGAGCAACATGTCGGAGGCCTGGATACCTTTCCAGCCAGCGATGGAAGAACCGTCAAACGCATGGCCTTCGGTGAATTTTTCTTCGTCGAAGTGCGACACGGGAACGGAAACGTGCTGCTCTTTGCCACGGGTATCGGTAAACCGGAAATCGACGAATTTGACGTCATTTTCCTGGACCATCTTCATTACATCGGCGACCGACAACATTTCAGGGACTCCTTAGTGAACACAACGTGGACGTAAAACCGGTTATCTGGCACGGCTGTTAGCAGCTTTCATGCCACGCTCGAAAGAAAGCAAGCCATTGTGCCATAAGGAAACATCGACCGGAAAAGGGAATGATTAGCACCAATATAGTGCTCATTGCACCATGGCGGTGCAAAAATCAATCTGGGCCAGCGCCGACTGCGCTCTGAGCTGCGCCCCGGCATTCATGCGCGCCGCCGCACCCACCAGGCATCCAGCGCAAGCAACCCATGAGGCCAACGGTGCGTGACGAACCAGCCCAGCACCGCGCCCACCGTATTGGCCAACATATCCGCCAGACTGGGCTCGCGCGTGGGCGTCAGCCCCTGCAACAGTTCCATGACAGCCCCCAGCGCCACAAACAACACAAACACACGCATCCGGTGCTTGTCCAACTGCCCCCACCACCACATCAAACCGGCATAGGCCAGCAGGTGGCCCACTTTATCGCCGTGATCCACCCCTGAATCGACGGGCGCAGGCGTCAGCGACAGCCAGACTACGGCGACCACCCACACCATGCCGAGGGCTAACCAATAGTTGCGCAACTGCATAGGAGGTTTCTCAGCGGAAGTCCACCAGCTCGTCCAGCGGCAAACGCTGTTTTTCACCGGGCGCGTGACTGCATGCCCCCACAGCCAACACCAAGGCCACGTCATGGACGGTGGCATCGATATTCAGAATCCGTTTCACCTCATCAGGCACAAAACCGCCAATGGCGCAGGAATCAAGTCCAAGGCCGGCAGCCGCCGTCATCATGTTGGCCGCAGCAATATGACACTGCGCCACACTCCACGCCCGGACGTCGGTCGCATCAAAAAACCCCCGGTAATTGGCCAATGCCGCAGCAAACGCCTCCCCCGGATACTCCCGTGCCAGCAGTTTCCGGGCATACGGGTGGTCGGGGTGCAGTTCCGCCAGTTTCGCCAGAATCACCACCAACGCTGCAGCATTGCCCACTTGCGGCTGGTTGAAACAGGCCGATTGCATCGCCCGCTTGTCGGCGGACGTGCGCAACACCACGAATCTCCACTGTTCTAACCCAAAAGAGGAGGGAGACAAACGCCCGGCCTCGAGAATGAAGTGAAGATCTTCATCGGCAAGACCCACGCCTTCCCGAAAACTGTGACAGGCGTGGCGGCGAAGAAAGAGGTCTGCAAGCTGTTGTTTCATGCTGTTGTGCTCAAAGGAAAGACCAGAATATCGGCCCGGCATTTTAGAGCCAGTTTCACCCACATCCCCCCTCACCATGAACCCGAATGAAGGGCACCTCGAAAAGCCCGATGGGGAAACGCTGATTTATTCATATCGCGGCCAAGGCCGCTCCTACGAAATCAATGGGGTGTAGGAGCGGCCTTGGCCGCGAATCGGTGCTCAAAAAAGGAGCCCCAAAACCGGGGTGACGGCAACCGCAGTTACTGCAACAACTCGTGCTTCAGCGCGTAGCGCACCAAATCGCTGATGTTGTCGATGCCCAGCTTTTGCATCAGCCGAAACTTGTGCGTGCTCACGGTTTTTGCAGACAGATTCAGTTCTTCGGCAATGTCGTTGACGCCCCGTCCACGCACCAGCATGAGAAACACCTGATATTCACGGTCTGACAGCAGATCGTGGCACGCGCCGCTTTCGTCTACCGAGGGCTCGAACAGCAGCTTCGCCGCCACGCCAGGGTCTACGTAATGTGCCCCTGCCGCGACCTGGCGAATGGCAGAAATCAAGACTTCCGGCTCGCTGTCTTTGGTGAGATAGCCGCTGGCACCGGCCTTGATGGCGCGCCCGGCAACCTGGCGTTCGCCATGCATCGAGAGCACCAGAATCGGCAGGCGCGGCATGGCTTCGCGCACACGTTTGACGAGTTCCACCCCGTTGGGGCCGGGCATGGTCATATCGAGCAGAAGCAGATCGGGCAGGTCAGCCCGCAGATGTTCCAGCACCTCCCAGCCATTTTTTGCTTCGCCCACCAAAACCAAATCGCTCGCCAGACCCAAAATCTGACGAACCCCCTGGCGCACGATGGCGTGGTCGTCAGCGATCAAAATACGAATCATGGTTGCTCAGGCAGGGGAATTCGGACGCGCAAGATTGTTCCTGCCATCGGCGCACTGTCAATGCGCGACTCGCCGCCAAACATCAGCACGCGCTCACGAATACCCATCAACCCGAAGGTCTTGCGAGCACGCACATCCACAGGAGAAAACCCAATACCGTTGTCATCCACCTCGACTTCCAGCACACCCACATGACGCTCGATGTGCACGCGCACCATGCTGGCCTGGGCATGACGGGCAATATTAGTGAGCGACTCCTGCAAAATGCGAAAGACTGCCGTCGCCCGCTCGTCATCCAACTGCAGCTCTTCACCTTCGGGCATGTCCAGCATGCATGTGATGCCGGTGCGTTCTTCAAACCCGCTCAACAACCATTCCGCCGCCGAATACAAGCCCATGTCGAGCGCGGCAGGACGCAAGGCCGCAGCCAGATTGCGAACCACACCGATAGTGGTGTCGATGGTTTCCTTCATGCCACCGATCAACTCGCCCAGCTCAGGGTGCGACATGCCAAAGCGGATATTGAGCATGGCGGCATCCATGCGCAGCGCAGTCAGGTATTGCCCCAGTTCATCGTGAATCTCGCGGGCAATACGGCTGCGCTCGGCTTCGCGGATTTTTTCGTTATGCGCAGCCAGCTCGCGCACATCCTGACGCGAGCGCAACAGTTCCTGCTCACGCTGCTTGAGTTCGGTGATGTCCTGCGTCGTGCCCACGCCCCGCCAGAGCGAGCCATCGGCAAAAAACTCCAGCTCGGCGCGCTCTCTGACCCAGCGCACCTCGCCGTTCACCAATATGCGATGCTGAATGTCGTACGGTCGGCCTCGCATACCGGCCTGCCACTCACGATCGACATAGGCCCGATCATCCGGATGCACTATCGCCAGAAAAGACTCGTAAGACAGCGGCGTTCCGGTCGGCACACCAAAAATGCGGAAATTCTCGTCCGTCCACTCCAGAACATTGCGTGGAATATCCAGACGCCAGCTCCCCAGATGTGCCTGGGCTTGCGCCTGTTCGAGCATGGCTTCGCGCTCTTTCAGCCTGGCTTCGGTCTCACGCTGCTCGCTGATGTCCTGCACATTGACCAGACGGTAGGCCACTTCACCCTCGGCATCCTGGATGGTCATGACATCCATACGCACGGGGAAGCGCGAACCATCACGGCGCACGTGCCACGACTCCCAGACATGATGGCCACGCTCATGCGAGAGGCGGATGTTTTCCAGCAGGTCGGCATGGCACTCGGGCGCAAAGACGTCCCGAATCGGCCTGCCTGTCAGTTCCACCACGCTGTAGCCATGCATGCGCGCAAACGCCGGATTCATGAGTTCCAGCCGGTCGCTGTCCTTGAGACCAAAAACAATGCCCCATTCGGCCCGTTCGAACACGTTGCGCCAGACATCCTCGGGTAACCCGGCCGTCACCAAGGCGGGTGGAAACCGGGGCAATGCCTCTGCAGGCTGTTCACGTTCACTCATGCCGTCGTACCTTTCTCGCGCAGCCATGCCTGGCAGCGGTGCACGCTGAGCAACGCAGCATCGAAATCAAATGCCGCCAATTGCTGCTCCAGTTCTGCCGTCTGTGACGGCCAAACCGCACGCAACTGCTCGGCCCGCGCCTTGAACACAACAATCGCGCGGGTGTCACTGTGCAACAGGCGAGCTTCAAGCTCCGCGATGAAGGCTTCCAGGGTGGCAGGATCGATCGGCTCGGGCGCGGCGGGCGCTTCTCCGGCCGGCAACGCGTGCATCACCTCGGCGAGTACGTCCATGGCCTGCGCGATTTCGGCCACAAGTGCAGCAACCTGCAACAGATCATCGCGCTCTCCCGGCGTGCGCAGGCAGGTGTTCAGACGTGCGGCCAGATCGGCCACGGCTGTGATACCCAGGGTGGCAGCCACCCCTTTGAGGGTATGCGTCAATTGCCGAATCTGATCCAGCTCACCGTTTTGCAGGCAGGTCAACATCTGCGCGGCATCGGCCCCATGGTTGTTTACGAAGCGCAGCATGAGATCCAGATATTTTTCGGGTTGGTAACGCAGCACACTCAAACCCCGCTGCACGTCCAACCCCGGCAGGGCCGACAGTTGTGAAAGCCGATGCTGTATCAAGCTGTCGTGTGTGACTTCACGGGTGGCAGGCCGCACACACGCGCCCGGTGACTCCTCCCGGTTGGGCAGCCAGAACAACAACGTGGCATACAACGCCTCGGGTGCCACCGGTTTGGCGACAAAGCCATTCATGCCTGCCTGCATGCAGGCATGCCGGTCTTCATCAAACACATTGGCCGTCATCGCCAGAATGGGGCGTTCTGCATACCCCGGCAGGGCACGAATGACGCGGGTGGCTTCAAGGCCATCCATGACCGGCATCTGGATATCCATGAGGATGAGGTCATACACTTTGCTGGTCGCCATTTGTACGGCTTCACGTCCATCCACCGCCGTTTCCACGGATAACCCGACGGCATGCAGCAATTCCAGCGCCACTTCGCGGTTGACCTCATTGTCTTCTGCCAGCAACAGGTGTGCCCCGCCATGGCGCTGACGCAGCGCGTCTTCGGCAACCAGCCGGGGCACACTGGGCTGCGGCATGACGCCATGCCCCCGGCCCAGATGCGCGGTAAACCAGAACGTGCTGCCTCGACCCGGCTCGCTTTCCACCCCCACTTCGCCGCCCATCAGCGCGGCCAGATGGCGGGTAATGGCCAACCCCAGGCCGGTGCCGCCATAACGGCGCGTGGTGGAGATGTCGCCCTGCTTGAAAGGACGAAACAGCTCGCGTGCCACCTCGGGGGCAATGCCGATACCGGTGTCTTGCACTTCAAAGCGCAGCAGCAGGTCATCGGCGCTTTCGGCCAGCATGCGCGCGCGCAAGGTGATGGTGCCCTTCTCCGTGAATTTGACGGCATTGCCGGCGTAATTGAGCAAGGCCTGGCGCAAGCGGGTGACATCGCCAGTCAACCAGGCGGGCACCCCTTCGGCCTCCACCTCCACACGCAAACCTTTACCTTGCGCGCTCCCAAGCACCATGGAACGTACGTGGTCGAGCACGCCCGCGAGGGCGAAGTCGCTGCGATCCAGCTGCAATTTGCCTGCCTCGATCTTGGAGAGGTCGAGGATGTCATTGATGATGGACAGCAGATGCGCCGCCGCCGTATCGATCTTGTTGAGCTGCTGCGCCTGGGAGGGCGTCACGCCATCGCGTTGCAGCAGGTGCGTCAGCCCCAGAATGGCATTCATGGGCGTGCGAATCTCGTGGCTCATGTTCGCCAGAAAAGCGCTCTTGGCACGCGTGGCTGACTCGGCCTGGGTTTTGGCCACCAACAGTTCGCCGGTACGTTCGGCGATCTGTTCTTCGAGGTGATGGCGGTAATGGTCGAGTTCTTCTCCCAAACGCTTTTTCTCGGTGATGTCTTCCTGCACAGCGACGTAGTGGGTGATACGCCCATCTGCCTGGCGCAAGGGCGTAATGACGGCAAATTCCACGTAATCACTGCCATCCTTGCGGCGGTTGATGAATTCCCCTTTCCAGCTTTGCCCCTGTGACAAGGCTTGCCACAGATCGACGAAAACGCCAGACGGCGTTTTGCCGCTCTGCAGGAGGCGCGGGTTCCGGCCCATGACTTCGTCACGCGCATAACCGGTGTTGCGCAAAAAGGCCTCGTTCACATACTCGATGTCGATATCGAGGTTGGTGATGATGATGCTTTCCGGGCTCTGCTCCACCGCCAGCGCCAGTTTGCGCAGTGCCAGATCCTTGGCGCGCAGACTGCGCAGATCGAGGTAGTTGCCAACATACCCCACTACCCGCGCCTGCTCATCCCGAATCGCGCCAACGGTGACGGCCACGGGAATCGCCGTGCCGTCTCGGGCAAGACGCTCCACCTCGCCCGACCACAGACCTTGCTCGCGCAACTGCCGAAGAATCACGGCCTGCTGGCGTTGCCCGTCTTCACTTTTCGGCACCAGGCGTCCGACCGATTCTCCCGCCAGGTCATCCAGCGTGTAGCCAAACAGGGCACTAAAAGCCGGGTTGAGGTAAGTAATGCACGCTTCGGCATCGGCCAGCAGCACGGGCAGGGCTGACTGGTGCAGGGCTTCGGTCAAGCGATTGCGTTCGGCTTCTGCCTGTTTGCGCGGGGTGATGTCGCGATTGCTGCCACGTCGCCCGAGAAACTCACCGTTGTCGGCATACACGGGGCGACAGTGGTGGCTGATCCAACGGAATGAGCCATCCTTGTGCTGCACCCGAAACTCCAGCTCGGGATGGTCGACATGGTCATCGCTCAGAACATGCCCCCGATAGCGATCTCGATCATCGGGATGAACGATGTCGACCATCAACTCGGGGTCATTGAAGAATTCTTCCAGCTTATGACCGAAAAGCCCCTCGCACGCAGGCGAGATATAGCGGAAACGGCCATCCGGGCTGGCCCAGAAAATACAGTCGGTGGCGTTTTCCGCCAGCAAGCGGTATTTCGCCTCCGATTCCTGCAGGGCCACATTGGCCGCCTCGGCACGTGCACGAGCGGTCAGCGCATCTTCCATGAGGTTAAGTGCAGCCAGACGCGCCTGGCTCTGTTCTTCCAAAGCCGCCAACTGGTTCTGGCGCAAGGCCGCTTCTGCCTGCCTGCGGGCGCGGTGTTCCCGCGCCTCGTCCAGCACACGATTGATGGCGGCGGGCAGCCGGGCAAGGTGGTCTTTGAGCACAAAATCACGCAGCCCCAGGTGCAGCATTTCCACTGCAGCTTCTTCGCCGATGCTGCCGGAAACCAGAATGACCGGCAGATCAGGCCTGCGCGACTGGATGCTTTTCAGCGCCGCACGAAAATCCATGCCAGGCAACGCCATGTCGGACAACACCACATCCCACTCGCGGGTCAGCGCCGTCTCCATCTCCACCAACGTGCTGACACGCGTGCAGGCAGCATCAATGCCATGCTGACGCAAAGCGCGCTGCACCAACAGAAAATCAGCCGGGTTGTCCTCAATGACCAGAATATTCAAGAGAGCGTGCAGCGAATCAGGGGGCGATCTCATCTTTGCTCCCCTTGTCTGGCCTGCATGGCCTGCATGGCCTGCAAAATGGCTGACACCAGTTCGTCTTCTTTCACCGGTTTGGTCAGATGCGCCACCATGCCCACAGCAAGAATGCGTGCGTGCTCTTCGGCCAGGGCATGCGCAGTCAGGCCGATGATCGGCGGCGCATGCGCCCCGGCCAGGATGCAGCGGGTAGCCTCGTAACCATCCATGACCGGCATCTGGATATCCATGAGGACGGCATCGAATCCCCCCGGATGCGCCGCAACCTGCTCCACCGCCTGCTGGCCATTGTCGACAAAGACCAGTGTCGGATTTTCAGGGGCAAGCAGTTCGGCCAGCACCTCCTGGTTGAAGGCGTTGTCTTCCGCCACCAGGATGGAAACGCCCTGTAAACGCGGCCCTTCCCTACGGGGTGCGGCTTGCTCGCTGCGGGGCACCTGTGCAGCAACGTAGGGCACCCGCAGGGTAAAGATGCTGCCCTGCCCCGGCTGGCTGCTGACGCTGATTTCACCCCCCATCAGTTCAGCCAGACGGTGGCTGATGGCCAGCCCCAGCCCGGTTCCCCCGAAACGGCGCGTGGTGGAGGTATCGGCCTGCACAAAGGGCTGAAACAGGTGTGCCTGCTGGGCGGCACTCATGCCGATGCCGGTATCGGCCACCGCGAAGAACAACGCCCCGCCTTCGCATCGCACACTCAGGCTGACTTCACCCCGCTCGGTAAATTTGACCGCATTGGTGAGCAGGTTGACGAGCACTTGCGTCAGTCGCAGACCATCACCCAGGCACCCCTGCGGTAAGTCCGGGGCGTAATCGATATGCCATGTCAGGCCTTTTTCACGGGCTCGCGGTGCCACCAGGATCTCGGCCCGCTCAACCGCACCCACAAGATCAATGGACATGCGCTCGACAGCCAGTTTGCCCGCTTCGATCTTGGAAAAATCGAGAATGTCGTTGATGACACCCAGCAAGAGTTCGCCCGCATCAAGAATGCGGTCGAAATACCCCTGCACCTTGCGCCGGTAGCATTCCCGCTGCCCGGCCTGGGCATAACCCAGCACCACATTGAGCGGTGTGCGTATTTCATGGCTCATGTTGGCCAAAAACTCGGTTTTTACCCCGGCAAGACGTTCCGCTTCGCCGCGCGCGGCTTCCAGTTGTGCCGTGCGCTCTGACACCAGTTTTTCCAGGTGATCGCGGTACAGGGCCAGTTCGTGTTCGTTTTTCACTTCACCGGTGATGTCGGTGAAACTGCCCACCATGCGCAACGGCTGCCCCTGTGCATCGCGCATCACCACATTGCCGCGGTCGCGCACCCACAGGTAATGGCCATCGGCGTGACGCAGACGGTGTCGGCTCAGATACGTCTCGCTCTTCGCCAGACAGATCTCGATACATGCCATGACAGCGGCCCGATCGTCCGGGTGCACACGCTCGCTGAACACATCCATCGGGTGATGCAGAAAACCATCGTCCAGACCGAGCGTGCGGCACCAACGCGCGTTGTGGTGCACCATGCCGCTGCGGATATCCCAGTCCCATACGCCTTCTCCCGTGGCATCGAGCGCCCAGGTCAGGCGCTGCTCATTGTCCTTGCGCTGCGACTCGTGGCGCGATTCGTGGCGCAATTCCCGCCGCCGCACCACGAGAATGCCGCCCAACCCCACCAGCCACAGCAAACCGTGCGTCGTGGCAAAGATCAGGGCATGGCTGCGCTGTTGGGCAAGATACGGGGCCATCGACACGGCCGTACCAATGCCACCGCGCACGTCGTTGAGGCGATAGCCCTGGCGGGCATGGCATTTCAGGCAACTGGCATCGGTCATAAAAGGCCGCAGCAGCCTTAATTCGGCCTGACCATCGGCCTCCACCATTTCCACGATTTCGTCGCGTTGCCCTTGCTCAAAAGCCAGCAGTGCCCGCTTTTCCCACGGGTCGGGGGCGTTGATCGGGTTGAGGGGTTTCAGGCTGGTGATCCGGCTGCGGATGCCATATTCGCTGGGAAAATCATGCTGCATCTCACGCAACATGTAGGCCGGGTTCATCAGGGTCAGCGACACGCCATCGCGGGTCACCACATCGCGCTGCGGCACCTTGAGATAGGGGTTGGGGGGCGTATGCGCAGACGGTTTCACATAGACCCCGCCATGCGCGCTGCCCCATTTTCGAAAGGCAATATCCTTGTTGATGTTCGCCCGCGCTGCCGCCAGGGCGTTGGCCTGGGAATGACGATCAAGCAACCAGAGATTGAGCAACAGCGACAGGCTGATCAACAAGGTCCACAAAATCAGCGCCAGCTTCAGGTGCCGGTTCCAGTCTTCGTGGTTGGCAAACAGGTTCATGTCATGTGGCCTTGAGGGGATACGGTGGTGCGTTGGTTGCCAGCCAGTACACGCCCAGGCAAGCCACCGTCTCGGCAAATTCGCAAAAATCGACTGGCTTGCGCACAAAGCTGTTGGCCCTGTTTTCGTAACTTTTCAGACGATCACGATCTTCGTCCGATGACGTCAGAATCACCACCGGCAATAACGCAGTGCGCGGGTCCGCACGCAGGCGTGCCAGCACCTCAAGGCCGGAAAGGCGCGGCAGGTTGATATCCAGCACCACCACCGAGGGCAGCGCTTCGCCGTCACGTCCGGCAAATTCGCCCTGCTGGAAGAGGTAATCGAGGGCTTGCTGGCCGTCACGCGCCACATCGATCTGGTTGGCCACATTCGCCTTTCGCAGCGCACGCAGCGTCAACATTTCGTCTTGAGGATTGTCTTCGACCAGCAAAATCGTTCTGGTATTCATATGGATGCTCCCTGACGCGTTGTGTCCGTTGTTGTGCCCGTTGTTGTACCCGTTCCCCCCCGAAGAAACGGAGGCAGGCTGAAACAGAACACCGCACCCTGGCCCGGTGCGCCGTGTGCGGTTATCACACCGCCATGCCGGTGGATGATGCGTTGTACTGTGGCCAGACCGATGCCGATGCCGGGGAATTCGTCCTGACGGTGGAGCCGCTGAAAGGGTTGAAACAGCCGATTGGCGTGCGCCATGTCAAACCCGGCACCGTTGTCAGCCACACAAAAACCCGGCTCACCCTCAACCTCACCGGCATACACGCGAATCTGCGCGGCATCGCATTGGCCGGTGTATTTCCAGGCATTGTCCAGCAGGTTGAGCAGCACGGCTTCCATCATGCGGGCATCGCCCGTGGCACTGAGACCAGGTTCGACCTGCCACGTCGGCATGCGTCCTGCATTACCGCGCGCCAGGTCTGAGAGCAGACGCTCAGCCATGGCAGACAGATCGATGGGCGTGCGTTGCAACTCGCCGCGCGTGCTGCGCGACAGGGCCAAAAGGCCATTGATCAGCTCATCCATGCGCGTGCTGGCAAGCATGATCTGCTCAAGAAAAACACGGGCATCCCCTTGCAAGGTTGCGCCGTAATCCTCACGCAAGGCCTGTGCGAAACCATTCATGGCCCGCAAGGGGGCGCGCAGATCGTGAGAAACCGCATAAGCAAAACTGTCCAGCTCGCGGTTGGCGGCACTGAGTTCCTGGGTGCGCGCCTGCACACGCGCTTCCAGGTCGCTGTTGAGACGCTGGATTTCGGCCTTGGCACCGATGTACGAGGTGATGTCTTCAGAAAAAATGACAATGCCACCCACCCGACCCTCGGCATCGAGCCAGGGCAACATTTCCCAGCGCAACCACTGCACGCGGCCATTCTCACGCACAAAGCGGTCTGCGTCGGAACGCAGGGTTTCGCCCGCCAGACCACGCTGGTGAGTAGCGCGCAAGGCGTCCGATATTTCGGGAAAGACGTCGTAATGCGAGCACCCGAGAATGTCGCGCCCCAGCAGACCGTAATCTTCCAGCCAGCGGTGGCTGACGACGAGGTAGCGCATCTCGCGGTCGAACATGGCCAGTGCCGCCGGAGCATGGTCGATGAACAGACGCAGACGGGCCTCGCTTTCACGCAACCGGGCGGTGCTGCGGCGGCGCGAAGCAATCAGCCCACCCACGCGGGCCAGCAGCTCTTCCACCGAAAAAGGTTTGTTGAGGTAATCCTGGATGTCGGCCTTGAGCAGACGCACACGCAAGGCATCGTCTGCCCGTGCGGTCAGCATGACGATGGGAATATCCCGTGTGTCTGCATGACGGCGCAAAGCCAGGGCCATCTCGTCGCCACTCATGTTCGGCATCATGACATCGGCCAGAATCAGGTCGGGCAAGCGCTTCTGCGCCTTTTCCAGGCCTTCGCGACCATCGAAGGCAGTCGCGACACGATAGTGCGCCCGCAGGTTTTCCAGCAGAAAGGCATTCATGTCGGGGTTGTCTTCAACCACCAGCACGAGCGGCGCATGGCTTGAGCTGTTCTGTATTTCGGCGGGAGATGAGGCACGCGCGCGCGCCGCTATCGCCGCCTGTTCAATCTGCATGTCGAGCGGCGCGACGGCTTCCTCTCTCACCTGCGCCGCTGCAGGGGCCTGCAACGGCAAACGCACCACGAACAGGGCCCCGCCACCGGACGCCGCCTGCAAGAGAGCGCTGCCCTGATGCAACTGCGCGAATTCGCGCACGATGGCCAGCCCCAGGCCGGTACCTCCGTCATGACGGCTGGTCTGGCCTTCCACCTGGCGGAATCGTTCAAACACCGCTTCGCGTTGCGCTTCGGGTACGCCGGGGCCGTTGTCTTCGACTTCGAGCACGGCTTCTTCCCCTTCCCGGCGCAGACGCACTTCGATCTCGCCGCCGTCGGGCGTGAACTTGAAGGCGTTGGAGAGCAGGTTGAGGAGGATGCGCTGCACTTTTTCGGCATCGGCTTCGGCCATGAACGGGGCCGGAACCAGGGCGCGAAAATTGAAATGGCGCTCTTGTGCCAGCGAGTCGAACTGCGAAGCCATTGCCCGCGTCAGGGCCCCCAGATCAAACCGGGTGTAGTCGATGCCCATGCGCCCGGCTTCAAGCTTGGCGGCATCGAGCAGATCGCTGACCTGGCGGTACAGCAGACGGGCATTGCGCAACATGCGTTCGTCTTCATGACGCCATTCGGGCGGTAGATCGTTTTGCGCGAGGCGTTGCGCCAGCGGGCTCATGATCAGGGTCAGCGGTGTACGCAGCTCATGGCTGACGTTGGCGAAAAACTGGTTTTTCAGTTCATCCAGCTCCAGCGTGCGGCGATACAACTCGGTGATCTTGTCATTGGCGGTGCGCGCAACCTCCAGTGCCTCGTCGGTGCGCTGCATGGCCTGGCGCAGGCGCTCAAACAGCCAGGAGAACAAGCCACCCATGATGACGAACAGCACGATGGAAAAAGCCGATGCCGGGTTGTCGAGCCGAAACGACCAGACCGGCGGCATGAATACGAACCACACCAGCATGCCTCCCAGTGCCGTCCCCGCCAGACCGCCGACCAGCCCTCCCAGCCAGGCACTGAAAAATGCCGCCGGAAAAAACAGGAACCACACGTATGGCTTGATGTAGTCCCACAGCAGCCATTGCACGGCGCAGGCGATAAACGGTACGAGCAACGACAACAGCAGGCGCACGTTCACGATGACGCTCCCTGCGGGGGTGGGGAGGCGGCCAGAAAATCGAGGGGGTAAGGCGGGGTTCGCCCCAGCTCACCAGCCAGACGGTTGATGTGTTTCTTCAGCTCGATCATGTCGAGTTCCCGCCCCACCATCACCCGGTTGAAACGTTCCAGCTCGGCATTGCGCAGCCGGAGTTCATCGGTCTGGCGCAGCAGCTTTTCTTCTGCCTGCTTGCGGGCGGTAATGTCCTGGTTGATGCCGGAAAGCCGCACGGGCCGACCGGATTCATCGTACTGGGCGCCGCCTTTGGTCATCAGCCAGCGCGTATCGCCGGAATCCAGACGGTAACGAAACTCCACTTCAAACGGTTCGTGGCGCGACATGTTTTGCCATTGCGCATCGATCTGCGGCAGGTCGTCTGCATGCACGTGCGCACGCCACTCGTCGTTGTCTCGCGGGGCTCCCGGCTCCACCCCGTAGATCCGCGCACATTCGGGCGACCAGTACACCTGGTTGGTGAGCAGATCGAGCTCCCATATCCCGACGTGAGCACCTTCTTGCGCCATGCGCAGGCGCTGCTCGCTTTCACTCAGGGCGACGAGCGCGGCTTCTGTACGCGCACGCGCGGCAAGCGCATCTTCCATCAGGTTGAGTGCAGCCAGCCGCCCTTGTCGCTGTTCTTCCAGTGCCTGTATCTGCACGCGCAACAAAGCCAGCTCGGCCTGCTTGCGTTCGCTGATGTCTTGCACCGTGCCGCGCAATTGGGCGATGTGACCGTCGGCATCGAGCACCGCTTCGCCACGGGCCAGCACCCAGCCGTGCGAGCCATCTTCACGCACGATCTCGGCATCGCAGGTGTAGGGCTGGCCGTCTTGCAGCGTCTGCCGCACGGCGGCAGACAGACGCGCCCAGCTCTCGACGGTGTAATAACGCGGGGCTTCCGCATAGTTGGCGGCGGGCAGCGCACGGTCACGGCCAAAAATCTGGTACAGCATGTCGGACCACTGCGGGGTATCGGTCTGCGGGTGCCATGTCCAGCTCCCCACCCTGGCGAGTTGTTGCGCTTCTCTCAAGGCCTGATCCTTGCTCTGCAACAGGGTTTCTGCCTGCTTGATGGCCTGGGTGTCTTCCACAATGGCGATGAAGTAGTCCGGCACACCCTCTGGCGTGCGCGCCAACGAAACACTGAGTCGCACCCATGTGGGCCCACGTGTTTTGTGCAGGTAGCGTTTTTCCTGGACGTAACAGCCTTGCTCGCCATCGAGCACGCTGCGGGTCAAGGCCTGGTCGGCTGGCAGGTCGTCAGGGTGTGTGATGTCACGAAAATTGCGGGTCAGCAACTCTTCCCGCGAGTAACCGGTGATGGCGCACAGACGGTCGTTCACCATGAGCCAACGCCCCTCGGGGGAGACCAGGGCAATGCCGATGGCGGCCTGTTCAAAAATATTCTGAAAACGGGCGTCACTCCGCTGCAACTGCTTTTCGGCAACCAGCAGGCGCTGCCATTTCTCTGCCTCACGTTGCCGCGCGCGATGCAGAAAACCACTCATCACGCTGATCAAGGTGCCATTGAGCGGCAACATGAGCCAGTGCAGCACGCTGTAATTCGTGCCGGAGACCTGCATGGGCGGCAAAGACAGCATGGCGTAAGCCGTCGCGACCGAAGCCACAGCGGTCGCCACCAAACCGGGGCCCATTCCACCCAGAAATGCACTGATCAGCACGGGGAGCATGAACACGATGAACAAGGGGTGCTGAGCGAAGGGCACAAGCACCCCCTCGCGCATGATTTCGGTCAGTACAACCAGCAGCACCGCCAACCCATACAGGGCTACGCGATGTTTCCAGGCATGAGGGGGAAGCATCATGCCGTGGCTCACTGGCTCCCCCCCGCATCTGCCCCCTGCGAGGTGAACGCCAGCGCATATGGCGGCTCGCGCCCCAGTTCATGTGCCAGATCATTGACCTGTTTCTTCAGTTCGATCATGTCCAACTCACGGCCGACCGTGACGCGGTTGAAACGCTCCAGCTCGGCATTGCGCTGCCGCAGTTCTTCGGTTTGCAGCAATAACGACGCTTCGACATTTTTACGATCGGTGATGTCCCGCGAGAGCACGATGAAATGCTGCAACCCCTCGTGAACGGGCTTGCGCGCGACAGAGAGCTCGAACCAGCGCATACCGATGGGCAAAGGCAGAAAAATCGTGCGGCCATAGTCGTGGCCAGTCTGTCCAGCCTGCGCCAGCGCTGCCATGACCGTGCGCGCCGCTTCGGGGGGAAGCATTTCCTCGACCGTATGCCCCAGCAAACGGGTTTCGGGTGCGGCCAGCAGGCTGTTTTGCGCGGCCCTCACCGTGTGGTAACGCCCTTCCTCATCGAGCTCGAACAACAAGTCGGGAATCGCCTGAAGGGTCGCCTGCATGTCGTTGCTCAAACGTGCAATGGCTTCATCCACCAGTTTGCTGCCGGTGATGTCGCGGAAGATGCCAAATGTGCCGACAACCTGGCCATCGTCATCGTGCAATGGCCCTTTGGTGCTGAGAAAAACACGCCTGCCCGTGGGGGTGTCCAGTGAATCTTCGCTGTTCAGCACCCGGTTTTCGGCCATGACCTCATGGTCTCGCTGCATCAGGGTTTCTGCCTGCTCTGCGGGAAAAATGGCACGCGCATCGTGCCCCAGAACGGCTTCAAGCGGCTTGTCCACAAAGCGACAGGCCGCCCGGTTGAACAAGACATAGCGGCCCTGCACGTCTTTGGCAAAGATGGCGTCGGTGGAGCTGTCGGCGATGGCCGACAGCAATTGCAAGGCTTTGAGCCGGTCTGCCTGAGCCTGTTGCACGCTGGCCGCCAACGCCAGTTGCTGACGTTGCCGCACCAGATACAGCCCGGCTCCTGCCATGAACAAGGCCAGCAGGCTTGCCAGGACAATCCAGACGATATCGCGCAGGGCTTCTTCGTACAGCTCCAGACGGTCCAGTTTGACCATCAGAAACCAATCTGTGCCAGGCACGGCTCGCGCTTCGCCCAGCGAGGACACCCCCCGGTAATCTTCGCCCGCGACAAGCTCCGTGGCGCTGACTTCACCACGCAGCACCTGACTGGAAAGCCGTTTCGGCGCATTCAGGGGCACACGCAGTGTCGCGGCCGCATCCCGGCGGTGACGCAATTCGTTGAGAAAGAGCACCTGCTCGCCTTCACGGCGAAACAACAGGGTCTCACCGCTGGCGCTGGGCCCTGGCCAGAATTGCAGGGTGCGATACAGCCAGTCGGTCGGGTCGACATGCAGCACGACCAGCGGCACTTTGCCGCTGACTTCCTGTAAAGGCACCACGAAATCGAGTCGTACCCGGTTTCTCAGGCCACGATACGGACCCACCCGGCGTATTTCGTAATCTTGTGCCGATTGCCGCGCGGCTTCGCGCAAGGGCGAGGCGGCCTGCAAGGGGGCCTGCGCACTGCCCCAGAGCGGCATGCCTTGATCATTCAGTATGCTGATGGCAGAGAACCCCCGGTTTTCCCGAAACGCTTCCAGCCGCGCCACCAGGCGGTCGCGGCTGTCGATATCGCCGTGAATCTGCCAACGCTCGTAATGGCTCGCAAAAAACGGGCTGCTACGCACAAATTCGGTGTCGCCCTGTCGCTCTTTCAACCAATCGGCAATCTGCCGCACCTTGAGATCGGCAATGGTCGAAAGCCGGGAAACTTCCTTGTCACGCTGATGAATCAGGGTGTGACCGATGGCGGCGGCGGTGAGGACGAGAATGGCAGCGGCCAGCAGCCACATGGACAGGCCAGGGCGAAAAATCACTCGGGTTGCCCGTTCGGCGCGAGGCATGTCTGCCATGCGGCGCATCAATCCGTATAACAGCAGGGAGGTCACCGCCACAAAAACCCCGCCTTTGAGGGTGCTGACAAACGTGATTTGCGCCGGGTCGGTGAACAGCCATTCCACCACCAGGTCGGAGAGAAAAATCCACAGCCCGGCAAAGGCGGCATAACTCAGAACGATGCGGGGAATGCCGTGCGACAGCGACATGCAAGGTGATGCATCGATGTGCTTCGGGGGGACATCAGGCATGGTGAGCAGCGTTGCTATCTACAGCCAGCGGCCTGTCGCGACCGGTCAGTCGGAATGCCGCCTGGCAATGGCGGAGAAATCTTCAAAATTGAGCAGAAAGGCATCGACGATGTCGGGGTCGAAATGCGCCCCCCGTCCCGCCGTGATGATTTCACGCGCAGTTTCAAAGGACATGGGTTCTTTATAGACACGCCGGGAAATCAGCGCGTCGAAGACATCGGCCAGAGCCATCAGCCTGGCCGACAAGGGAATGGCATCACCGGCCAAACCATCGGGATAGCCGCTGCCATCCCATTTTTCGTGATGCCAGTGGGCAATTTCCTTGGCCAGCACGAGAAATTCCACCGGTCTGGCCGCATCACGTTCAGCCATCTCGATGGCATCGCTGCCCAGATGGGCATGTGTTTTCATGACTTTCCACTCATCGGGGGTCAGCGCACCGGGCTTGAGCAAGATGGCATCGGGAATGCCCACCTTGCCGATGTCATGCAAGGGGGCCGAACGGGCCAGCAGGGTGATGTAACGGTCATTGAGGGCGGCAGCAAACCGGGGGTGCGTCTGCAGGCGTTGCGCCAGCAGGAGCACGTAGCCCTGGGTGCGCAAAATGTGGTTGCCGGTTTCGGGGTCGCGGGTTTCTGCAAGATGCGCCAGCGCACGAATGCTCACTTCCTGAATGAGTTCGTTGTCGGCCATGCGCCGCGCCACTTCGGCTTCAAGCCAGGCGTTTTGGCTGCGTAGCCGGTCTCGCGCCTGCTTGAGTTCGAGTTGGATGCGAATGCGCGCCAGCACCACCGGTGGCACGATGGGCTTGGTGATGTAATCCATGGCTCCCGATTCCAGCCCTTGCAGTTCGGCCTCGGCACTATCCATGGCGGTGAGAAAAATGACGGGAATGCTGCTGGTGGCCGGGTCAGCATGCAGGCGCTCGAACACCTCATAGCCATCCATGCCCGGCATCATCACATCGAGCAAAATCAGATCGGGATGCGGTTCGCTGGCAGCAATACGCAACGCCCTCTCGCCCGAGGTCGCCGCCAGTACCCGATACCCGGGGCTGAGCAGGGTATCGAGCACAGTGAGGTTTTCGACCGTATCGTCGACAATCAAAATCGTCGCGGGCGTTCTCGGCAGCATGATCGGAATTACCGTGAAATGGGTAGCCAAGTTTATCGACGCCACTTCAGGAAACTTGAACAGGCACCTCTCCAATCGGCCAGGGCATCACAAAGACGGACAAGGGTTCGATGCGATTCATCGCCATCGCACGGCCTGAGACGATCGATATACAGCCATCCAATTCATGTTTTACCTGCCCTGGTCGATAAGAAAAACGTTTTGATTCCGCACATTTCGCATGATGCTTGAACATTTTCTCAAGTCAGGGCTGATGATTTTCTGTCTGCCGTTGACCCTGCTGCTCGGGGCATGCGGACAGGAACCCGAAAAGAGTACCTATCAGCCCGAATTCAGCCCGACTCCGGCCAATGCCCCTGTCAAGCCGCAGTACCGGTTTGCGGTGCATCCGCTGCATAACCCGGAAAAACTGTTTGCCCTCTATGGCCCAATCATCGAGCACCTGAATGCGGCCATTCCTGAAGCCCATTTCGTTCTTGAGGCCTCGCGCAATTACGAAGAATTCGACAAGAAACTCTACAGCCGCCAGTTTGATCTGGCGCTGCCCAACCCCTATCAAACCGTCAATGCCATACGTCATGGCTACCGCGTCTTTGGCAAGATGGGCGACGATGAGCAGTTTCGCGGCATCATCCTGGTGCGCAAGGACGGCAAGGTTCACACGGTTTCCGACCTGAAGGGCAAAGTGGTGAGCTTCCCGGCCGAAACGGCGCTCGCGGCAACCATGCTGCCCCAACATTTCCTGCAGGAAGAGGGACTGCCCGTATCGGATTACACGCCCCGTTACGTCGGCTCGCAGGAGTCTTCGATCATGAATGTCCATCTCGGGGCGAGTGCTGCCGGAGCAACCTGGCCCCCGCCCTGGATCGCCTTCAGCAAGGAACATCCCGACAAGGCCAGCGAGCTCAAGATCATCTGGCGCACCGGGTCGCTGCCCAATAACGGGCTGGTGGCGCGAGATGATTTTCCTGCTGTGCTGCTGGACAAGGTTGCAGCCACGTTGTTCAGCCTGCATGAGCATGAGGCTGGCCGTGCCCTGCTCACCGAGTTGCCTTTGTCCCGCTTTGAAACAGCCCACGCGGACACCTATCAGCCAGTGCGCGAATTCATCACGCATTTCAGCCGCACCGTGCGCCCGCTTCCTGAATCGCCATGAAGTTGCTCGCCCGGTTGTTTCCCCAGTTGCTTCCCCGGCTGCGCACGCTCTCCATCCGCAAGCAGCTGGTGCTGGGGGTGGCGCTGCTGCATGCGCTGCTCATGGGCATGGTGGTGTTGCATCTGGTTGCCAGACAAAGCGAGTTCCTGCGTGAAAACAGCCAGCAACAGGCCATTGGCCTCGCCAACACCCTGGCAGTCAGCAGTACCTCGTGGGTCATGGCCAACGATGTCGTCGGCTTGCAAGAAGTCGTGCAGTCCGTCACACGCGAGCCCAATGTGCGCTACGCCATGCTCATGCGCCCCAACGGTCGGGTGTTGGCGCATAGCAACCCCGACCATATCGGTCAGTATCTGAGCGATACGCGCAGCCGCGCCCTGTTCTCGGCTCCACAGACACTCACCGTTCTGGTCAGTGACGACAATCTCATCGATCTGGCTGTGCCGGTGCTCGGTAATGGCCAGCTGCTGGGGTGGGCGCGTATCGGCTTTGGGCGCGAGGCGGTGCTGCGCAACCTGCACAACGCGCGCCGTGACGGCCTGTTGATCTCGCTGGTGGGCATTTTTCTGGGCGCACTCCTGGCGCTGGCCATTGGCCATGGCCTGACGCGCGGCCTGCGGCGGCTGGTGGAGGGCGTGAGTCGTGTGGCTCGGGGCGAACGCGGCTTTCAGTTGACGTTCAAATACCACGATGAAATCGGCCGACTGGGCGATGACTTCAACCACATGTTGACGTCACTGGAAAAAAACGAGGCCGAACGCGAACAGGCTGAGCTTCAGGCACGTACCGCCCAGGCGGAAATGGCTGGGCTGTTGATGCGTGCCGACGAAAACCGTCTGGCTCTGGTGAAGATGCTCGAAGATCAAAAAGCCGCAGAAGCGGCGTTGCGCCTTTCGGAAGCCCGCTTGCGCGATGCCCAGCGTGTCGCCCATATCGGCAGTTGGGATTTCGATCTGGTGGCGGGGCATCTGGGGTGGTCAGACGAGGTATTCCGCATCTTTGAAATTGACCCGCATCGCTTCGAGGCTTCGTACGAGGCCTTTCTCAACACGATCCATCCCGATGACCGCGAGCGCGTCGACAAGGCCTATAGCGACTCGCTCCGCGACAAAACCCCCTACGAAATCGTGCATCGCCTGCGCATGAATGACGGCCGCATCAAATATGTGCAAGAACGTTGCGAAACCCACTATGACGAACAAGACCACGCCATTCGTTCGTTTGGCACGGTGCAGGACATCACGGCGCGCGTGCTGGCTGAGGAACAGTTGCGCAAACTGTCTTTGGCGGTGGAGCAAAGCCCCAACAGCATCATCATCGCCAACCTCGATGCACGTATCGAATACGTCAATCAGGCCTTTGTCGACATCACGGGCTACCTGCGCGAGGAAGTCATTGGCCAGAATCCGCGTCTGTTGCAGTCAGGCCAGACACCACGCACCACCTACGATGATTTGTGGCGCAGTCTGGTAAACGGGGAAGCCTGGCGGGGGGAATTCATCAACCGGCGCAAAAATGGCGACCTGTATTACGAAATGGTCATCGTCGTGCCCATTCGTCAGGCTGATGGACGCATCACCCACTACCTGGCCGTCAAGGAAGACATCACCGAGAAAAAACTCATCAGCGAGGAGCTGGAAGGCTATCGCCACCATCTCGAAGAACTGGTGGATGAACGCACCCGGCAACTGGCTGAAGCCAAGCGCGAAGCAGAAGCCGCGAACCATGCCAAGAGTGTGTTTCTGGCGAACATGAGCCACGAAATACGCACCCCCATGAATGCCATCGTGGGCTTGACCCACTTGCTGCAGGTGGGCTGCCGCGATACCAACCAGCATGACAAGCTCAACAAGATTGCCGATTCGGCACAGCACCTGCTGGCTGTCATCAACGACGTGCTCGACATTTCCAAGATCGAAGCAGGCAAATTCACGCTGGAAACGCGTGATTTCGAGCTGAATCAGTTGCTGCGCAGCGTGATGAATCTGGTGCAGGACAAAGTGCGCGAGAAGAGCCTGCGGCTCGATCTGGAAATTGACGAGGCCTTGCCTTCTCACCTGCATGGCGATGCCACGCGCCTGACGCAGGCATTGCTCAACTACGTGAGCAATGCCGTCAAATTCACGCAAAACGGCCACATCATGCTGCGGGTCGATCTGGCACACGCATTGGGTGAGACGTTTCTGGTGCGTTTTGAAGTGCATGACACGGGCATCGGCATCGATGCGGCGGCGTTGCCCCGGCTGTTTCACCCCTTTGAGCAGGTGGATGGCTCGACCACCCGCCGCTATGGCGGCACCGGTCTGGGGCTGGCCATCACCAAACGTCTGGCGATGCTGATGGGCGGCAATGCCGGGGTAGAAAGTCAACCCGGCCAAGGCAGCACCTTCTGGTTTACGGCGCGTTTGCAAAAGGCTTCGTCCCGCATTCACGACACCCCGAGCAGCTCCTTCCCGAACACGGCGGATGCATTGCCCTACCATTTCGAGCGGGTGCGCCTGCTGATCTGCGAAGACAACCCGGTGAATCAGGAAGTTGCCCGGGAATTGCTGCATGAAGTCGGCATTGATGCCGATGTCGCAGAAAACGGCCAGGAAGGGGTGGACAAGGTCAAACGCACGGCTGCAGAGGGTACCCCTTATGACCTGATACTCATGGACATGCAGATGCCGGTGATGGACGGCTTGGAAGCGGCCCGCGTGATACGCGCCCTGCCCGGCATGGCGCATATGCCCATCCTCGCCATGACCGCCAATGCCTTCAGCGAAGACCGGCTGCATTGTCTTGAAGCGGGCATGAATGATCACCTGAGCAAACCCGTCAACCCCGAAGCCTTGTATGCCGCCCTGGCGAAATGGCTGGGTAAACCCTGATGTCCAACACGCCCGGCAAGGTGTTCAACACGCCGATTTCACGGGCCATGTTGCTGCTGTGCTGAACAGCAGCGCCTTCACCGCGCCCTGCGCCTGCTGAGCGATTGCAACATGCGTCTGGCTCAGGCCGAAGAAGAACGACAGCTCATGACGGAAATCTGCCAACTGGTGGTGGAAACGGGCGGTTACTCCAGCGATGCCGAAGCGTTCAACCCGAAGGAAGTCTCCTTGCTGGAGGAACTGGCAGGCAACATCGCTTTTGGCATCGAGTCGCTGCGCCCCCGTGCCAGCCGTATGGCCGCAGAGAATGTCACTGCCATGGCCGACACATCCTCTTGGCGGAAGATGATCCGGTCAATCAGGAGGTGGCGCTTGAGCAGTTGAGCGATACCGGCTTGAACATTGATGTCGCCAATAACGGCGTGGAGGCCGTCGCCATGGCCCAACACACCGCCTACGAGCTCATTCTCATGGATATGCAGATGCCGAAAATGGATGGCCTGGAAGCCACCCGGCAGATTCGCACCCTGCCCGGCTATGTCGATGCGCCCATCATTGCCATGACGGCCAACGCTTTCAACGAAGACCGTGAGCACTGCCTGCAGGCGGGCATGAACGATTTTCTGTCGAAACCGGTTGTGCCAGAAAAGCTGTATGCCACGTTGCTGAAGTGGATGAAGCGGGCAGAACGTGGCTAAGGAGATCGCAATACGCCACGCTGACACGCGTCAGCATGGCAAACAGGCTTACTTGTCGTCGCTTTTGCAGCGTGAGCATGTGCTCATGTTGATGAGGGTATAGATGGGGCAAAACCCCAGGGCCCCTGTTGCCAGCGGCACAATGCCGATCCAGGCCCAGATCGGCCCCCCCAGCACGGCTGCCCAGGCCACAAGCAATGCGCCAGAAACGATGCGGATGATGCGGTCGATACCACCTACGTTTTTGCCCATGATTTTCTCCTGATATGCCGCCACGCACCCTGCACGGCGGAACGTGGATTATCGGTGAAAAAACGGGGGCTTCCGCGCCAATCTCATGCCATGAGTCCGCTGCTCGCCATAACACGGGCAATCTCGGCATGCAATTGATCAACCTTGATCGGCTTGGCAAGAAAACCATCCATGCCGGCTGCGAGGCAGTCGCGCCGGTCTTCTTCGAAGACATTCGCAGTCAGCGCGATGATGGGGATATGTCCACCATGCAAGACTTCCGTTTCACGAATGGCCCGTGCAGCCGCCAAGCCATCTACCTCGGGCATCATCATGTCGAGAATGAGCAGGTCAAAGCGGCCTTCGCGCCAGGCATGAATGGCTTCTTGTCCGTTTTCGACGGCGTTGACCTGATGCCCGGCGCGTTGCAGCAGTTTCGTCGCCAGTTGCCGGTTGATCTGGTTGTCTTCGGCCAGCAGGATCGATAACGCGGCTTCGTGCACTTCGGCAACGGCAGCTTCCGTCGGCAAGACCGGTTGTTCGGGCAAAGCCGTGTCGCCACGCAGCACCAGGGTGAGGTGAAAACGGCTGCCCTGCCCCGGCTCGCTTGCCACCCACAAACGCCCGCCCATGAGTTCCACCAGTTGCCGTGAAATCGTCAACCCCAGGCCGGTTCCGCCATAAGTGCGCGTCGTGGAGGTATCGGCCTGGGAAAAGGGCGCAAATATCTTGTCCTGTTGTTCCGGGGTGATACCAATGCCGGTATCGCTGACCACGATATGCAGGTTTGCCGGAGCAAACGCAGGCGAAGCTTGGGAAACGGTGACTTCGACACTGCCGCTGTCCGTGAATTTGATGGCATTGCCAACCAGGTTGAGCAGCACCTGACGAATGCGCACGGCATCGCCCTGCCAACGGTCGGCCAGGTCGGCATCCACATGCCAGAGCAGTTTCAAACCCTTGCTGTGCGCACCGGCCAACAACGGCTTGAGCGCCGCATCGACGGTGCTGCGCAGCGTGAATGCCGCTTCGTCGATTTCCATGCGACCGGCTTCAATTTTCGAGAAATCGAGGATGTCATTCAGGATGACGAGCAGATGTTCGGCAGATTGCTTGACGATCAGCATGTATTCGCGCTGCTCTGGCGTGAGTTCCGTATCGAGCACCAGGCCGGTCATGCCGATGACGCCGTTCATGGGTGTGCGAATTTCATGGCTCATGGCGGCAAGAAACTGACTTTTCGCGCGACTGGCTGATTCTGCTGCATCACGCGCCACCACGAGTTCGGCCTCCTGGGCCTTTTGGGCCGTGATGTCGGTACGAATGGAGATGTATTCGTATGGCTTTCCGCTGCGATCGAGGAAAGGCACGATGGTGGCGTTGAACCAGTGCAACCCCCCATCCTTGGCTCGGTTGCAAACTTGCCCGTGCCAGACCCGCCCCGAGGTGATGGTTTGCCACATGTTGGCAAACCAGGCCGGGGCATGCATCCCCGAGTTGAGGATGCGGTGATTCTGTCCCTGCAATTCCTCTCGCTGATAGCCGCTGATTTCGCAAAAACGTTCGTTGACGTAAATGATGTCGCCATGGATGTCAGCCGTGCTCACGATGGCATGCTGGTCAAGGGCAAATTGCTGATTTCGCAGGTCATCCAGGGCATGGTGCAGCTCGTTGCTGCGTTCGCGCAGGCTGACAAACACGCTGGTGGCATACAACAGCAAAACCAGTGCCGTGACAAACAGCAGAACGCGGTAAATCTGTGCGCGTTGTCCCAGACGCTCGCTGTCATCGAGATAGGACTGTGTCAGCGCGTGCAACGGTGAGCGTTCTGCCACCAAGACACGCATGCGCTGCCCGGTTTCTGCGTGCAAACCCACGATGGTGATGAATCGCGTGGCCAGTTCGCCCATGTCGGTTCGCAATGCGCCGCGCGTGCTTCGCATCACCTGGGTCAGGCGTGCTGCAGCCGCATTCAGCGCCTTTTCATTGTCGCTGCTGGCATTGAGGTTGTAGACCAACGTGACGCGCAACAAGCCGGCCGCATCGATCTGTTTGGCTTCGTTTGGGTGCTGGCGTTCAAGCCGGGCAACCTGTGCGGGCAAATAGGCCAGGGCGTTCCCCAGAATCGCGTTCACGCTTTTGAAGCGCTCAATGCGCTGCCCATGCGCTTTGATCCAATGCAGCAGGTCACGCGATGCAGCCTGGGTTTTCGGGGAGAGATCGGGCGTGGCTCGCACACGCGCATCGAACACTGCCGCCTGTGCCTGCAACCCGGAGAGGTGGGCGTTGATCGTGTCGAAGTTCATGGCGACGTGATAACGCAGCTTGAGCACGTCTTTTTCGATCAAATCGCACTGGTGTTCCAGCTCTGCCAGGTGGCGCAAGTTTTCTTGGTGTTGCCGTTGGTCCAGTCCCTGAGCCTGCACGAACAACAAGGTCAACATCAGCAAGGCAATCACCCAGGCGATGGCTCGCAAGGTACGCGGGTCTCTGAGCATCCCCAGGGCGGAGCTGCGCCCAGCCCACCCTCCGTGGGCAGCCCTTGGCTTTCTTGAGGGCATGGCCGTCATCGTTCAAGCCCTTCGCCGTTGAGGCTGTACAAGAAGGCAACCAGTGCCTCCCGGTCATTCTGCGGGAGCTCAACCCCCAACTGGTAACGGGCCATGACCATGACCGCTTCATCCAGCGTCGGGATGCTGGCATCGTGGAAATAGGGGGGGGTCAGGGCAACGTTACGCAGGCTGGGCACCTTGAACACATGCATGTCCCCGGCATGGCGGGTAATGTTGTAACGCCCCTGATCTGCAGGGGTGCTCACCCGCCCTGCAAAGTAGTTACGCATGACACCCAGGCGTTGATACAGATTGCCTCCTATGTTCATCCCCTGGTGGCAATTCATGCATCCATAGCTGCGAAACAGCTCATATCCCCGCTTTTCGACAGGTGTCAGCGCACGGGTATCGCCCCGCAGAAAACGGTCAAAACGGGATGGGGTGATCAAGGAACGTTCAAATTCGGCAATGGCATGACTGACTGTGCGCGCGTTCAGCCCATCGGCGTACGCCTGCTGGAAGGCTGCACGCAACGAGGCGTCTGCATTGAGCTTGGACAGAACCGTCGGCCAGTCGCTACCAAATTCATGCGGGCTGGTGATCGGCCCGGAAATCTGTTCTTCCAGTGTGGCCGCGCGACCATCCCAAAATTGCGCAAAGTTGAAGCCACTGTTGTAAACGGTCGGGCTGTTGATGACCCCAATCCGTCCAGAAACGCCCACGGAGTGGGCGCGAAGATCGACACCGCCGGTGCCAAGATCATGACAACTGGCACATGACACGCGGTTGTCTGCAGAAAAACGCGTGTCGTGAAACAAAAGCCGCCCCAGCGCAACCCTGCGCGCATCAAAGGGGATGCTGACCGGGTCTGGAAGTGGTGCAAACACTTCGTCATCACTCGATACAGAGAAGCGGGTTGACGAAAGTGACTCTGCAGATGGCTTGGCCGGGGAGGAAAACCACCATCCAGCCAGGGCAATCATGCCCCAGACCAGCCCCAGCAACGCTTGCTTGAATCCATTGCGCAACCAGATATTCATTGGCCCAAAACAAAAAAGTGATGCGGCACAACTGCCATGACGTCTCCCCTCTCTGCACGCCGTGCAGCAGTATCGACAGACGAGAGGAAAACTTTATTTGATATAGAAAATATCGTTAATAGCGATTTTGCTTTATCCCAGACTCGTTGAAAAGAAAAGAGCCGACACGAAGGCCGGCTCTGAAGACATCTGAAATGAAACACCCCCCTGACTCGCTACGCCTGTTTCTTCCTCCAGGTGACCGCGCGTGCCGCCTTACACCAGATCTGCGACCAGCGTGGCCGAGGCATTCACCTCAAGTTGGGTCAGATCCACCACGCTGCCATCGGCAAACTGCAGTTGTTCCACTTGATAGATGCCATGGTTGTAGTACTGGTTCACCACCGTCAGGCTGTCGTCACTGCCAATCAATTCCACATACAGGTTCTGGCTGTCGCTGCGCAGCGTGACGTTGCTGAAATCAAGCCCGGCACCCAAACGAATGACATCGGTGTTACCCACCGTGGTGTCGTAATCAATCACTGTATCGTCGCCGTAGCCGGTGCCGAATACGTAAGTGTCGTTGCCGCCATTACCCTGAACTCGGTCATCACCTGCACCCGTGTCATAGGTGTCGCCACTGTTTCCGCCATAGATGTCATCCGCGCCGCTGCTGCCAGGGGTGCCACCGCCACCCGAGGCCCCGCCGCCACCGAGCAGAATGTCCAGCGTGCTGGCTGTACTGCCCGGATCAAGGCTGGCAAGGTCGATCTGTGCGCCGTCGCTGAATTCGAGCTTCTCGATCGCGTACAGGCCATGGTTGTAGTACTGGTTGACCACGGTGATGCTGTCGTCGCTGCCCACCAAGGCAATCACCAGGTTTTGACCATCGAGCTGCAGGGTGATGTCGTCGCTACCCAGCCCTGCACTGAAACGGATGACATCGGTATTGCCTGCCGTGGAGTCGTAGTCGACCACACGATCGTGGCCCGAGCCGGTACCAAATACGTAGATGTCATTGCCGCCGTTACCGTGCAGTTCGTCGTTACCCGCTCCAGCATTGAAGGTTTCGCCGGTGTTGCCACCATCGATCTGGTCGTCACCACTGGTGCCCACATTGCCGGTTGCGCTCCCGGCGGCTGCGCCACTCTGGATATCAGCCAGGGTGGCTGCCGTGTCGGGAATGCTCAGCAAGGTCAAGTCGATCAGGGTGCCATCGCCCAGTTGCAATTGCTCGACTGCGCTGACGAGGGGATTGAGGAAGTGGTTGACCACGGTCAGCACATCAGTGCTGCCTACCAAGCCGATCAACAGGTTGTCACCCACACGCTGGAGGGTAACGCCCGAAGCCGTGACACCGGTAGCCAGGCGAATGGTGTCAAGGTTGTCTGCGGTGCCGTCCTGATCGAAGACGAAGTCTTGGCCTGATCCTGCGTAGAAGAGGTAGGTGTCGTTGCCCAGTTGGCCGTAGATGCTGTCGTTACCCAGGCCCGCATCGAAGGTTTCATCGCTGGCCAGGCCCCAGATCAGGTCGTCGCCACTGGTGCCATAGGTGGTCGTGCCGGTGGCACCCGCCGGGGTCTGGCCGGTGAGGGCAGTACCGATGTCGTCGGCGCTCCAGGTCGTGCCGTCGGCAAAGACAAGGGTGAAGTGGGTGCTGTTGTAACCATCCAGCAGGGTAAGACTGTCCGTCGTGCCGCTGACGCTGAGAATGAGGTCGGCACCGTCGCGGGTCAGAACGATGCCGCCCGTGGCAATGCCTGCGCCAAATGCAATGACGTTCACACCGGTGTTGTCCTTCAGCGTGTCCTGGCCATCGCCCAGGTTGAAGACATAGGTGTCGTTGCCTGCCTGCCCTTCCAGCACGTCGTCGCCCGTACCGCCAGTGAGGGTGTCGTTGCCCAGACCGCCATAAAGGGAGTCATCGCCAACCATGCCGTACATGACATTGGCTGCGTCGGTGCCGACGAAGGTGTTGGCGGCGGTGGTACCGATGAAGTCGACGTTGATGCCACGCAGGTCGATGGTGCTGCCGTCTTCGAACTCGATCTGCTCGATCTCGTACAAGCCAAGGTTGTAGTAATGGTTGACGACGGTCACCAGATCGCCAGTGGCGTCGATACGCACATACAGGTTCATCTGGTCACGCCAGAATGAGAGATCGCCTGCCACCACGCCATCGATCATGCGCAGGGTGTCGACATTGCCAGCGACGGCATCGTAGTCGTTGATCGTGTCCTGGCCGGAACCTTTGTAGAACAGGTAGGTATCGCTGCCGCCATTGCCGAGAAGGGTGTCATTGCCCAGGCTGCCATCAAAAATCTGGCTGGTGTTGCGGTAGGGGGCCACCAGCGTGTTGTCGCCGTTGGAGCCATGAGTGATGGCGGGATCGAGCTGTACGGTGAGGGTGAAGTCGTCGTAGACCGAGGCACCATAGGTGTCGGTGGCGGTAATGCGCAAGGTGAGCGTGCCTTCCTGCTGCATGCTCGGGGTACCTGTAAAAGTGCGGGTGGCCGCGTCGTAAGCCAGCCATTCCGGCAAGGCACTACCGTCGGCCAGCGTGATGCTGTAGCTGAGGCTGTCGCTGGCATCCACGACGTCAAATGTCGTAGTTGCCCAGGTGTAGGTGAATTCGTTGTTCTCAGTGGCCAGCTGATCGGCATTTGCGTTGATGACGCGCGGTGCATCATTACTGCCGGTGAGGGTGAAAGTCACATCGGTAGATTGTGTCGCGCCATTGCCATCGACCACCTGGAAGGTATAGGTCTCACTGACCACCTGCCCCGCGTCCAGGCTGTCGGTATCGCGATCCGCATTGTTCAGCACATAACTGACGGCACCGGTGGAGGTTGTCAGCGTCAGGGTGCCGTAGGTGGTCGTCTGGGAATAGGTGCCGTTGCCGTTGTTCGTCCAGCCGTGGCTGGTGAAATAGGTAGCGTCATAACTGGCCGTGCCATCGACATCGCCCTTGGTCAGAGTCACGTTGGCGCTGGCAGTGCCGACAGTAGCGTTGTTCACGCCCCCCGCTTCCACCAGGGCGGCAGTGCTGGCGCTGGCAGTGACGGTTGGCGTGTCGTTGCGACCGGTGATGCTGAATACGGCATTCGTGGTCTGCGTGGCACTGCCATCGGTGACACGAATCGTGAACGTTTCTGACGTCGACTGCCCGGCGGTCAACGCCTGGGTCTGGGTATCGCTGTCATCAAGAGCATAGCTGACTACGCCCGTAGCCGTTGTGAGGGTGGCCGTGCCATAAACACCCGTCTTGCTATAGGTGCCATTGCCATTGGCCGTCCAGCCGTTGCTGGTGAGGTAGGCGGTGTCGTAACTGGCCACGCCATCGACATCGGCAATCGTCAGGGCGATGCTGGAGGCGTTGGTGCCCACCGTGCCGTTGGCCACGCCACCCGCTTCAACCAGCGCGGCAGACGCCGCCCCGGCGGAAATCGTCGGTGTGTCGTTGGTGCCGGTCAGCGTGACCGTGACCACTTGCGTATCCGTGGCCGTGCCATCGGTGGCGCTGATCGTGTAGGTCAACACCACGGTCTCACCGGCTGCCAGACTGTCGAAGGTGGCGCTGCCGGTACTGAACGACCAAGTCAGGTTGTTCTCGTCTCCCGGGTTGGCATTGAGCGCAGAGGTAGGCGACACCGTCAGCATGGCCAGCAGATCAGCCTGGGTCAGGCCAGTGGGCACCGTGCCCGTGCCGGAAACCACCAGACCGGAAACACTGGCAGTGACGCTGTCGCTCAAGTCGGCATCGTTGATCGTCACCGTACCGGACGAAGCCAGGGCCGCATGGGTTTCAGTCAAATTTGCCGCATCGCTGTCGCCGGTGGACAACTGGATGGCAGCCGAGGCATCGCCAAGCAGCGTATAAGTGCCCGTGGAAGATTTCACCGCCAGTTCGAGCTGGGCACCACCACCACCTTCAAAGAAATACAGTTCCAGGGTATGCGTGCCGGGTGTCAGCGTCACGTTACCGTAGTAGGCACCCTGTCCGTGGTACCCCGTATCGTTGATGATGAGATTACCGTCGATGAGCAGGAACACACCATCGTCATTGATGGTGCGGAAGGTATAGGTATCTGCCGTCGTGACATTCAGGTCGGCAGTGACGCGCACGAAGAAATTATCGTTGTAGGGGCTGTCTGGCCAGGCGGGTGAACTGCCGCCGAGGTTGCCGGCATTGCCACCGTCGCTGTAGTCAATGACGCTGGCCTGAACCGTTTGCGTTGCGGTGTGGCTGGCCGCATACGAACTCAGGCTGGAATACACATTGGTTGAATACCCCCGGTATTGCTCAACGGTGAATAGGCCCGTACCCCCCGCTGCAACCGTGATTTCCGGCGCATCGTTGCTGCCGGTGATATCGAAACTGGCGCTGGCGGTTTGCGTGGCGGCCCCATCAGTGACCTGAATGGTGAAGGTGTCTACCGCAGATTGTCCGGCGGCCAACCCTTGGGTATCGGCATCGCTGTTATCTAACGTGTAGCTCAGCACACCCGTCGTTGTCGTCAGGGTCACAGAGCCATAAGTCCCAACCTGGGTGTAAGTCGTTCCTGCATCGGCCGTCGCCCAACCATGGGTGGTGAGGTAGGTAGCGTCATAACTGGCTGTGCCATCCACATCACCTTTGGTCAGCGTGACGCTGGAGGCATTCGTGCCTGCCGTACCGTTGGCCACGCCACCAGCCTCAACCAAGGTAGCGGTCGCCACGCTCGTAGAAATCGTCGGCGCATCGTTACTGCCGGTAAGGCTGAATACGGCGTTGGCAGTCTGCGTCGCACCGCCGTCGTCAACGACCCGGAGGGTGAAAGTCTCGGTCACAACCTGCCCTTGGGTCAGCGCCTCGGTGTCCGCATCGCCGTTGTTCAGGGCATAACTCACCACACCGGTCGCCACGACAAAGGTGGCCGTGCCATAGGTACCGGATTGGGTATAGGTGACACCTGCGTCGGTTGTAGCCCAGCCGCTGGAAGCAAGATAGGCCGTGTCATAACCGACTGTGCCGTCCACATCGCTCTTGGTGAAAGCGATGCTGGAAGCACCCGTTCCAGCCGTGCCGTTAGCCACACCACCGGCTTCGATCAGAGCGGCGCTTGCCGTGCCCGCCATAAGCGTTGGCGCATCGTTGACACCAGCCACGGTCACAGCAATGGCCTGGGTATCAACCAGGGCCCCGTCCGAAACTTGCACCGTAACGTGATAAAGATTATCCGCACCAACGTCAGACGGGTTTTCGTAGTCGGGCGCGACATCGAAGGTCAGCGCACCGGTGTTGGCACCAATGACAAACAAACCCGCATCCTCGCCACCAGAAATCGAGTAAGTAAGCGAAGCACCCGCATCTTCGTCGCTGGCAGCAACCGTAGTCACAACCACCGTATTTTCATCGATGGAGACCGACGCTGAGACACCCGCGCCGTTTGAGGAAATAACCGGGGCCTCGTTCAGATCGTTGATGGTGATGGTTTTCTGTACTTCATAGGTGCCCCCCGCGAGGTCAGTAGCCTGCAAGCGGATGGAATAGCTCGATTGCCCCTCATAGTCGGCGGAAGCGTTCAGGCGCAATTCGTCGCCCACAACAGTAAACGCGGCATTGTCGGCATCGCCCGCACCCGCCACCAAGGCAAACGTGCTCGACGTACCCGTCAGGCTGACACCATCAATAAAGGTAGTGTGGTCGCCCGTGCTGGCCTGCCCCACAAACTGGAAGGTATGCGTACCCGACGTCGCCACGGAAAAATCGATGGTAACCTGACCATAGACATTGACCTGAGGGGTAAAAGACCCCACCTCCACCCCGTCCAGCAGCACGACAACGGGATTGGCACCGCTATAACCCGCACGCCCCGCCGCACTCAGGCCAAGCGTGTAATCCCCCGCATTCAGACTGAACGACTGGGACATCGTCCCCTGGTTTTGCACAAAGGCCGACTGATCACCATCAACCGCACCCGGTGCCGCAAAACCACTGCCGTTACCCTGCAAACCGCCACCATTCCCCGCCACCCCCGTGAAGGCCCACGAAGCCCCGCCAGGGCTGTAGGCATAACCACTCCCTTGATCCGGCGTCTCAAAACCGGCATTGGCCACAGTGATACTGACATCGGCATCGGTCGCAGAAAGCACAGCCACTGTCGCGTTTGCCGCATTGTTTTCGTTGACACTGACTGAGGAGAGATTCACGGTCGACATAGAAGCATCTTTGGAAAAATTCTAAGGATGTTCCTGCATAGCAAAAATTAGGCCAGAAAAATATGGGGTTGAAAAATCAAAGGGATAGAGGTGAAACGACATGGTGCTAAAAAAACATGTAAAGAGCACCGACACCTTTTGACGCAAGCGCCTCGAATTGAGGGCCCTTTAGCGGGGTGTTTATCGGGCGGTGCCTGTAATTTTTTTCGACACCATGTCCTGCTCCAAGCAACGCCCCAGGCTCCAACACCCCAACAGGCAAGGCATCTCGTGTGCTGACGCAGCTTGAACCGGGCAACGCCAGAATTCTGATGGCGCCCACGGCAGGAATCGAACCTGCGACCCTTCCCTTAGGAGGGGAATGCTCTATCCACTGAGCTACGTAGGCGGGGGGCGCATTTTAGCTTGAAGGGGGGGCGATGCATGTCAATAATGAAAACAGGCCCATCCCAAAAAGAAGAACATCATGTCCAGACTGACCGAAAGCGACCGCAACAACATCCTCGCTGCGATTGAAAGCCAACGCAGTGGCCTGCTTGCCACACTCAAGACCACCCTGGCAGAGGCGGGGGATACGCAGTTTGCTGCCGTGCTGGGTAGCAGCCCAGGTGACAGCAGTGATGAAGCCTTGGCCTTGAGCCTGGGCAATCTCTCTGCTGCGCGGGTTGATCACGAAATCCGCGCCATTCAAGCGCTCGACACCGCAAAATATCGGCTGGCAGAAGCGGGGTTTGGCGACTGCAGCGACTGTGGAACCGCCATTCCTGTCGAACGTCTGCTGGTCAATCCGGCTGCCACGCGCTGCACGATCTGCCAAGATCGCCACGAACATACCTACGCCGGACAGACGCACAGCTCGCTGTAAACACCTCGCCATCGCCCCCTCTCTTCACCCTTGAGGATGCCCCGCGCTGAGCGGGGTCTTTCGTATTCATGCCCTACCTGACGCTCGATAACCTCTCCCTCGCCTTCGGCCATTGGCCCTTGCTTGATGGCGCATCCCTGGTCATCGACAAAGGCGAACGCATCGGCCTGATCGGTCGCAATGGCACAGGCAAATCCAGCCTCATGAAAGTCGTCTCCGGAGAAATCACCGCAGACGACGGCGTGCTCTGGCGCATGCCCGGCCTGCGGCTGGCAGCCGTGCCTCAGGAGCCGGTTTTCACCCCCGGACACAACGTCTTTGAAGCGGTTGCCGCAGGTGCCGGGCCGGGCCACAACCTGCTCGCGGCTTATCATGCCGCAGCGCATCTGGCCGCCAGTGGCGAAACCGACGCCCTCACCGAACTGACGCGCCTGTCTCACGAACTCGAAGTTCACGATGTCTGGCGGCTCAACAGTCGCGTCGAAGAAGTCATCGCCCGCCTCGAACTCAACGCAGAAGCACTGGTGGAAAATCTTTCCGGCGGCATGAAAAAACGCGTGGCGCTGGCACGTGCGCTCGTCAGTGACCCCGAACTGCTGTTGCTCGACGAACCCACCAACCACCTCGATTTCACCGCCATCGAATGGCTGGAAGACCTGCTCGCCGAATTCGCCGGTGCCTTGCTGTTCGTCACCCACGACCGGGCCTTTCTCGATCGTGTCGCCAACCGCATCGTCGAACTCGACCGCGGCATCCTGCGCACCTACCAAGGCAATTTCGCCGCCTACCAGACGCGCAAGGCCGAACAGATGGAAGTCGAAGCCGCGCACCACCGCAAATTCGACAAATTCTGGAAACAGGAAGAGGTCTGGATTCGCAAAGGCATCGAAGCCCGGCGCACCCGCAACGAAGGCCGCGTGCGGCGTCTGGAACAACTGCGCCGCGACCGGGCCGCGCGGCGTGAACGTCTGGGGCAGGTCGGTTTCTCGCTGGATGCGGGCGGACGTTCCGGCCAGCTCATCGCCGAATTCTTCGATGTCAGCCACGGTTTTGGCGGCAAGCCCCTCATCCGTGACTTCACCACCCGCATCCTGCGCGGCGACAAACTCGGTCTCATCGGCCCGAATGGCGCAGGCAAAACCACCCTCATCAAGCTCATCCTCGGCGAACTCGAACCCGACCAGGGCAAAATCAAGCGCGGCACCCGTCAAGAAGTTGCCTACTTCGACCAGTTCCGCAACCAGCTCGACGATGACGCCACGCTCATCGACACCATTTCACCCGGCTCGGACCATGTTGAAATTGGTGGTCAGAAAAAACATGTCATCGGCTACCTCGAAGAGTTTCTCTTCCCGGCCGAACGCGCCCGCGCCAAGGTCGGAGCCCTCTCCGGCGGTGAACGCAACCGCCTGCTGCTGGCACGGCTCTTTGCCCGCCCAGCCAACCTGCTGGTGCTCGACGAACCCACCAACGACCTCGACATCGACACGCTGGAGCTCCTGGAACAACTGCTTCAGGACTACAGCGGTACCGTCATCCTCGTCTCGCACGACCGCGCCTTTCTCGACAACGTCGCCACACAAAGCATTGTTTTTGCGGGAGAAGGCCGTCTGCTTGAACTCCCCGGCGGCTATGCCGACTGGCAGGCCTGGCGCGAACGTGTGCGTGAAAATGCCCCCCCGCCCCCCACCAAAGCGAACACAGCCAAACCGGCCCCTGCACCCAGCAGCAAGCCCAAAAAAAACCGGCTCAGTTACAAGGATGAGCGCGAACTCGACGCACTCCCCGCACAAATCGAAGCCCTGGAACAAGAACAACACGCACTCGCCGCCCTGATGGCCGATCCGGCCACCTACGCCGACCATGTGCGAACCACCGCCCTGCACGCGCGCACTGCAGAAATCGAAGACACCTTGCTGAACCTGCTGGCTCGCTGGGAAGAACTCGAAAACAAGGCATCAAGCACATCCTGACTCCAGGGTTTCCCGCATTTTTCGAGCGGAAAGGGCATTCGTACTACCCCTTTTGGTATACGCGAATCTGCCACCCGTCCGTAAATGGAACGTCTTTCTCCCCGTCTGGTTCTAGCCCTCATCATGGACAGCGACAACACCATCACAACAGACATCACCACCTACCTGCTGTCTTCCGTCCATGACATGAAAAACTCCCTGGGGGTCATGGTCGCCACGCTGGAGGGGCTGATCAGCGAAGTGCCTCCCCTGCCCCAGAAAGCACGCCTCCCTCTGGCACGCACGCTGCATGAAAGCCAACGTCTCAATGACCGCCTCATCCAGCTGCTATCGCTCTACAAGATCAACCACGGGTTTTACCCCTTCGACCCGGCCGACCACGATGTGGATGAATTTGTCAGTGAAGTGATTGCCCAGGCGCTCCCCATGGCTCAGGCCGGAAACATCGTCCTGATCAGCGAATGTCCACAGGGCATATCGGGATTTTTCGACCGGGAGCTGATTTTCGGCATCATGCTGCACGCACTGCACAACGCCATTCACTACACCCACAAACAGGTTTGTCTGGCAGCTCAGATGCACGATGGCCAACTGCAGTTACGGATTGAAGACGATGGCAAAGGGTATCCAGCCACCATGCTTGATGCGCCTCTCTCCCCTGAAGGGGAGATCGATTTCTGTTCAGGCAGCACCAAACTCGGCATCTATTTTTCCAGCGTGGCGGCACAACTGCATCGCCACGGCGAACGCAAAGGCAGTATCCGCCTCGAAAACGGGGGCCGCTTCGGCGGCAGCTGTTTTGTGTTGACCCTGCCCTGAGGCCCCTGTCCATGCCCACCCCCCCCACGCTCAAGGATTTTTTCTGCGCCAAGCGTTATCTGGTCATCGAAGATTTCGACAACATGCGTCAGATTTTGCGTGACCTGCTGCTCAAGTGCGGGGGCAAACGCATTGACCTGGCCGCCGACGATCGCGAAGCCATCACGGCCATGTCAAAAAACGCCTATGACGTTGTCCTGTGCGACTACCACCTCGGCAAAGGCCGCAACGGCCAGCAACTGCTCGAAGAGGCGCGCCACTACGGACACATTGCCCCCTCCACCATCTTCATCATGGTGACCGCAGAAAAAACTGCCGAAATGGTCATGGGCATTGTCGAATTCCACCCGGATGACTACCTGGTCAAACCCATCACCGAAGCCATGCTGCAAAACCGCCTGTTGCGCCTGATCAAGCGCAGGAGCGACTACGCGGCCATCGAACAGGCCCTCAAGGAAAACGATTACACCCGTGCCATTGAGCTGTGTAACGCCGTCATGGCCAGCGACCGGGCAACAGAAACCGAACTCACGCGCCGCAAAGCCGAAATTTACCTGCATCTCAAGGATTACCCGCACGCACGTGCCACCTACGAAAAACAGATGGGTGTTCGTGAAGTCTCCTGGGCCAGCACCGGTCTGGCCAAAGTCGCCATGCTG
>Ga0208371_1000085_pt1 | contig 41665 bp, 28 predicted proteins | sample SubbioCR12Aug_1A_FD_184827 | JGI IMG/M metagenome (GOLD analysis project Ga0208371, IMG submission 184827) | Serpentinite rock and fluid subsurface biosphere microbial communities from McLaughlin Reserve, California, USA - CR12Aug_1A (SPAdes) | ecosystem: Environmental > Terrestrial > Deep... | reverse complement strand
ATCGCGGGCCGTAACTACTCAGACCAACGAAAAATGCCCCCGATAGCCCCTCTCCCGTACGCGGGAGAGGGGTTGGGGAGAGGGTGGTTTGCACATCGGCAAAGCTTGTCGAAGCCCAACCAACCCTCTCCCCCAGCCCCTCTCCCACACAAGTGGGAGAGGGGAGGAACTCCGCTGACTAGTTACCGCGGGCGTTATATTTGGCTCACCCCGCCACGGACCCGCTGTAACTTACTCCCCGCCCGGCGCATTGGCGACCGCGCCATGCGGCAGGGCGTGGTCGATTTCTCGAATCAGCGCGGCCAGGTGTTTTTCCAGTTCATTCAAGAGGGTTTCAACATCGCCCTGCTCGCTTGCGAGCGCCGCTTCGAGTTCCTTGGTCAATTTGACGATTTCCTGCGCGCCGACATTGCCGGCCAGGCCGCGCAGCGTGTGGACCAGCCGCGCCGCGGATTTTCCGTCGCCTGCGCGACGCATCGTCCGCATGAGCACCACCGCATCGGCCTGATCCTCGCGGAAGGCCATCAGTATTTTGCGGTACAGCGCGATATTGCCATTGAGGCAATCGAGAGCCTCGTCGGTATTCACCCCGGTCAATCGCGGGGCGGCGCTTTCCGGGGGCAGGCTGCCGGTTGCGCTGCCCGCTTCTTCAGATGGCAAGCGGCAAGCAGCAGGATGGACCCGATGCGCGAGGCTGGCGATCAAATTACCGACGTGAATCGGTTTGGCAATGTGGTCGTTCATGCCGCTGGCGATACACTTTTCGCGGGCGCCCGTCATGGCGTTGGCGGTCATGGCGATGATGGGCAAATCGGCAAACCGAGGCTCGGCGCGGATTCGGCGCGTTGCCTCGAAGCCGTCCATCACCGGCATCTGGCAATCCATCAGCACGGCATCGTAGTTTTTCTGCCGCACCATCTCGACGGCCTCGGCGCCGTTGCAGGCAATATCCGCGCACATCCCGGCATTGGCGAGGATTTCCAGCGCCACCTCGCGATTCACGGCGTTATCTTCCACCAGCAGTAAATGGGCGCCGTGCAGGGAGATTGCCGAATCGTGAAGGGATTCTTGGCGCTGTTTGAGGTACGGTTCGCGACTGCTGCCTATGCTCGGCACAGCGAACCCGGCGCTGAAGTGGAACGTGCTCCCCGCCCCCGGCCGGCTTTCCACGCCGATTTTGCCGCCCATCATTTCGACCAGGCGCTTGCAGATGGAGAGTCCCAGACCGGTGCCGCCGAACTTCCGGGTGGTCGAGCTATCCGCCTGGGTAAAGGGACTGAACAAGCGGCTGCACTGTTCTTCGTTCAAACCGATCCCGGTATCGCTGACCTCGAAACGCAGGTGAACGCCGCCGTCTTCGGCAGCGCCACGCCGAATGCGGACGGTGACGCTGCCTTTCTCGGTAAACTTGATCGCATTGTCGACCAGGTTGTTCAGCACCTGCCCCAGCCGTAGCGGGTCGCCGACCAGGGCGATGGGAACGTCGCTGCCAACGTCGAAGAGCAGCGCTATCCCCTTGTCCTGCGCCTTGATTTTCGAGATATCGGACAAGCGTTCCAGGACGTCGGCGAGGCTGAAATCGACCTGTTCGAATTCCATCTTGCCGGCCTCGACCTTGGAAAAGTCGAGAATATCGTTGAGGATGCCGAGCAACTGGCTGGCGGCAACATCGATCTTTCCCAGGTAATTGCGCGGCTTGGGCGGCAATTCGCTTTGTAGCGCCAGTTGCGTCATGCCGATGATGGCGTTCATCGGCGTGCGAATCTCATGGCTCATGTTGGCGAGGAATTCGCTTTTGGCTTGATTCGCCGCCTGCGCCGCTGTATTTGCCTGAACCAACACGTCATAGGTGTCGGTTAGCTCTTCATTGTTTCTTGCCAACTCGCTGGTCCGCTCTTCAACCAATCGTTCGAGACGCATCCGCTCATGCCTGAGTTGGCGGATACGCCAGCGATAAGCCACGGTCAGGAGGCAGAGCAGCGCGATAATGGAGAGCAGACGGAACCACCAGGTTTTCCAGAAAGGCGGGGTGATGGTGATCGGGAACGACAGGTCGCTCTTACTCCATATGCCGTTGCTGCTGGCGCCCTTCACCTGAAAGACGTAACGCCCCGGTTCGAGGTTGGTATAGCTTGCCACCCGATGTTTGGCGTCGGTTTCTATCCAGCCATGGTCAAAGCCTTCAAGGCGGAATAAATAGCGATTACGCAGGGGAGCGGAATAGCTCAGGGCGGTAAATTCCAGAGAAAAATTGGAGTCGCGCCAGGGCAGCGTCAACCCGGTGGGAAGCGATACCGTCCCATCAAGTTTCACGCCTAGGGGAGAAACGCCCTCGTTCAAGGATTGATTGAAGGTCGTGATGTCGGTAATGGCCATTTGGGGAGGCGCGGTATTGATGCGTAGCGCGCCGGGGTAAACCGCGGCAATTCCCCTGAATCCGCCGAAATATAAGGTTCCGTCGCTGGTCCGGATATTTGCACCGACAAAGAAGCCTCCTTCCATGACCCCATCCGAAGAAAAATAATTGGCAATCCGCCCGCTTGACGGGTCAATCCTTGAAAGCCCGCCGGAGGTGTTTACCCAGAGCATCCCGTTTCTGTCGGCCTGAATGCTCCAGATTTCATTGGAAGGCAAGCCGTTTTTTTTGGTGTAGTGGCGAAACTCGAAATCACCGCTTTTCGAGAGGCTCGCACGGCTAAGGCCATTATTCGTCCCTATCCATATCGTTCCCTGGTCATCTTCAAACAGGCAAAATACATTATTGGAATTCAGGCTATTGGGATTATGCGGATCGAGAGGGTAATTTTTGAACTTCCCGGTCACCGGGTCGAGAACGTCCAATCCCCCACCGTTACTTCCTCCCCCGGCCCAGACCCTTCCGGCCCGATCCACGATGACGGCGATAGTCGAATCGATGCTGCGGCTGTTTGGCTCGGCGGGGCTGTGGGAATACTGTCTGATTGCGCCGGTTTGGGGGTCATATCGAAGCAGCCCGCCGCCGGTGCCCAGCCAAAGCACGCCGTCGCCTCCCAAGGCAATCCGGTTGACGGAATCGAGTGCCGGGTTGTGGAAACGCATCGTCCGAAGCGGGCCACCCAGGCGGTCGAGGCGGTTTAACCCGGATGAAGTGGCAATCCATAGCGGCCCGCCCGGCTGGCGGAGCAGGTGATACACCAGGTTGCTGCTTAACGAGCCGGGATGCTTTGGCTCGGCGGAAACATGCCGGACCACCTTGCGCGTGGCGGGATCGAACAGCGTCAGGCCATCCGTGCTTCCCCACCAGAGTTGCCCATTTGCCTCGCCGGCAAAACCGGTAATGATATTGGAACGTCCGGTCGCCAGGTCGCTAGGGATGATCCGTTCAAAGCCGCCGCTGGCAAGGTCCACCTTGCTCAGTCCCACGCCGATGGGGCTTACCCAGAGAATTCCGGAACGATCGGATAAAATCGCCGTGGCACCGTTGCTCGGCAGGCTATGAGGGTCTTCGGAACGGTGACGATACACGCTAAAGCGCTGGTCCGCGTCACTCCAGCGCAGCAGGCCCGATGCCTGGGTGGCAATCCAGATATGGGCTTCGTCATCCTCGCAAAAATTGTAAACGCGGAATTCCCGGATATCCTCCGGAGGCGGAAGAAATTTTCGGGTTTTCCAAGCGCTCCCGATCTCCCAGACGAATACCCCTTTCGTGGTGCCGATCCACAGCCGTTGCCGATGATCGACGTACAAGGCTCTGACGTTGTCGCTCTGGGATTCCGCGCCGGAAGTTTGGTCTACCCGGTAATGACGAAAGGCGGTCGCGCCGGGGGCAAGATAATCCATCCCTGCCGGCCAGGTTCCCACCCATAGCCCGCCCTGGGCGTCGACGGCCAGCGCGGAGACGTTATCCGTGGCAAGGCTGTCTGGATTGGCGAGATCATTGCGATAGCGCTGGAAATGGCCACTTTCAGGATCGAAATGCACCACGCCATCCAGGGTTCCCAACCACATTCCGCCATGCCCGTCGCCGACAATCTTGCGTACCTTGCTGGGCTGTCCCGGAACCGGCTCGAACATTTTGAAACTGCTGGTTTCCGCATCGAAGCGTGCGAATCCCCCGCGGGTGCCTACCCATATCCTGCCGCGCTTATCCTCAAACAGCGCGGAAACCAAGTTGCTGGGCAGACTGTCAGCCTTGCCGGGGTCATGCCTGAAGGCGATGGAATTGTATCCGTCATAGCGGTGCAAGCCATTGGTCGTTCCTACCCAGATGAACCCCAGGCGGTCCTGCATGAGAGCTTCAACGAACTGGCTTTCGCCATTCTGGACGCCCATATTTTCAAAGCGCAGGGCCGGCGACGCGGTCGCCAGCGTCGAAGCGGTCAGAATGGCAAGACAGAAGGCCACGACGAAGCATGACCAGCGGGTAGGATGATCTAACATGGAATGACGATAAAACTACGGTGCGACATCGGAGAACACCTGCTTCATATCAATCATGAGAATAATCTCGATGAGTTCCCCAAATCATTATTCCTGCCCCCCTAACGCCTCAATCAAGAGGCTTGGCGCATGGACTCAAAGCTCCACATCATCCTACCGACGAAACAGGAAAATGCCGGATTTTATGGAGTCAGGATACTGAATTAGGGTTTTCCTATGCATCCCCTGGGAAAAGTCCTTGGAAATATCGGCTGTCCCCCCTCGGCACGCCCCTATTCGTCAGACCCGTATCATCCGGGAGGGGTGTCGGATGAAACGCCCAAAGCCGATGCAACCCCGGCAACTTTCCATTACTCCCGCGACAACCTATTTTTTCGCCGCCCCGGCCAGCAAGGCGCCGAGCAAGTCCTCGCGGGCGTTTGGCGCGCGTTCCTTGATGGCCTTGAGGGGCGAATTCATTTGTTTCTCGGAATAGTCGCCGTACACCAGGCCCACCACCTGATCGTGGTGCACCAGCGACAGCAGCAGGAACGACGGGGCATCGACCAGTTCGCGGTACCAGACGGGAATGAAATTGATGATCGACGGCAGCTTGGCATCGGCGATGTAGAAATCGGTCTTCTTGCCCATCACCATCCTGAAGATGTCCTGTTCGCCGCCGCGGCAGCGGAATTTGGCGGTGATGTGGTTGATGTCGCGCCCCACTCCTGCGATGGCGCGCAGGCCCGAAGCGCCTTCCGGAAGCATCAGCAGGGTACGGTCAAAGCCCGCTGTATCGTGGATCTGGCGCAGGGTGTACTGGATGACTTCCACCGGCTTCTTGCCGAACAGCTTGTCGCTGCCCTTGGTGAGGGTGTCCTGCCCGGACAGCACGTCGAGCACCCGCTCGTTGGCCTTGCGTAGCAAGTTGCGGGCGTCTTCGACATTGCACGGGAAGGCCATGTCGGAAAGCAGCGTTTCGGTATCCGCCAGGGCCTTTTCGACGATCTCGTGGACTTCCTGTTCGCGCAAGCCCAGGGCAACTCGGAAAAACTCGATATTCCGTGCCAGATCGACCTTCTCGCGGTTTTCCGGAAGACGGAACAGCGAATCCGTAACCAGCCGCGCAAACAGGGTACACAACTGGTGCCAGCCGATGGCGGTGGCGGGCGCCTGGGGCGGCGCCTTGCCGACCACCGGCGCCATGCTCTGCTGCAGCACGTCGGGAAGGTTCCAATGGGCGGCAATGGCCGCGCCGATCTCGGCGAAACTCGAACCGAGGACTTCCTGCACCGCCTCTTCCTCGGCGAGGTTCTTTTCAGTCTGGATGGCGCGGATCCGCTCGATCTCGTCGTACAGGTAATACAGCGTCATCATCCGCCCGATGCTTTGCATCAGGCCGCACACCTGGGCTTCCTGGGCATTGAAGCGCGGCGCGTTGAGGCGGGTGATTTCCGAAGCGAGGGTGCCGCAGAAATAGGCGGCCACGATTTCGGCCTGCAACTGGCGCGACTGGGGCTTGTTGGAAAGTGCATCAAGCAGCGCCAGGGACAACGCCACCGATTTCACGGTTTTCAACCCGACGATGGCGATGGCCTGATTGATCGTCGAAACGTTGCGTCCGCCCTGCCCGTAGCGGCTGGAATTGGCGATGCGCAGCAGCTTGGCGGTCAGCGCCGCATCGCGCAGGATGGTGCTGACCAGGTCGCGGATTTCCACGTCGTCGGCTTCGACCAGCTTGGTAATGGTATGCACCGCGGCCCCCAGCCCGGCGAAACCGGGGCTGGTTTCCATCTGCTGCAACAAACGGGGGATGAGGGGGGAGTTCTGTGCTTCCATAACCACGCGACCACGCTATTTCGGCAAATACGCCGGCCCGGCAAAACGCCGGGCGGTACGTCGCATATTTTACGCTGAAATGGCCGGGGCCGGCCTACAAGTTTGTCGAATCGACGGGGCTTGCGGGCCGATAGTCCATGGCTATCAATGCAGCGCTTTCGCCAACTTGGGATGCGTCGACAGGTAGTAATAAAACGTCGGCAGCACGAACAGGGTCAGCAGGGTCGCGCTGACCAGCCCGCCGATCACCACCAGCGCCAGGGGGCGCTGGGTTTCCGAGCCGATGCCGTGCGACAGGGCCATCGGCAGCAGGCCCAGCATGGCCAGCAGGCCGGTCATCAGCACCGTGCGCAAGCGCGTCAGCGAGCCTTCCAGGACGGTCGCCAGCATGTCGAGTCCCTGGTTACGCAACTGGTTGAAGTAGCTGACCATCACCACCCCGTTGAGTACCGCCTGGCCGAACAAGGCGATGAAGCCGATGGCCGCCGACACCGACAGCGGAATACCGGCGAGGAACAGGGCGAGAATCCCGCCGATCAGGGCGAAGGGAATGTTGGCGATGATCAGCAGGGCGTCGCGGAACGAACCGAAGGCATCGAACAGCAGCAGGAAGATGAACAGGATGGAGAGCGGCACCACCACCATCAGGCGGCCCATGGCGCGTTCCTGGTTCTCGAATTCGCCCGACCAGGTGATACGGTAGCCTTCCGGCAGGGTCAGCTTGGCGGCGTGGGTCTGCATGTCTTTTACCACGCTGCCCATGTCGCGGTCGCGGATGAACACGCCGATGGCGACCACCCGCTGGCCGTTTTCACGGGCGATGTTCATCGCGCCGCTGCGTTCGCGCAGGCGCACCAGCTGGCCCAGAGCAACCTGGGCGCCGGTTGCGGTGGGCACCAGCACCTCGCCGAGCTTGTCGAGGGTGCGTTGACTCTTGGGCAGGCGCACCACCACCGAGAAATGTTTTTCGCCTTCCCACAACTCGGTGGCGGCCTTGCCCGCCATCGCGGTTTCGATCACGTCCTGGATGTCGCCGACATTGAGGCCGTGGCGGGCAGCGGCTTCCCGGTCGATTTCCAGGATGAACTGGGGCTGGTCGCCGTCGCGGTCGATGAAGGCGCGCGCCACGCCGGGCACGCCGGCGATGTCGGCAAGCAGGCGGTTGGCCTGGGCCTTGAGCTGCACCAGGTCGTCGCCGAACAGCTTGACCACCACCTGGCCGTCGATCTGGGAAATGCTTTCCAGGATGTTGTCGCGCACCGGCTGGCTGAAGGACGGATCGATGCCGGGAATCGCCGACAGCGCCGCATCCATTTCGCGGATCAAGCGGTCCTTGGTCATGCCGACCCGCCATTGCGTTTCCGGCTTGAGGGTGACCAGGATTTCCACCATGTTGAGGATCTTCGGATCGGTGCCGTCGTCGGGCCGCCCGGCCTTGGAGACGATGATGTCGGTCTCCGGGATGCCGCGCAGGATGCGCCGCAACTCATGGGCCTGGCTGCGCGCTTCCTCGACCGAAACCGAGGTGGGCAGGGTGACGTTCACCCAGATCGAGCCTTCGTTGAGTTCCGGCAGGAATTCCGTGCCGAGGTAGGGTACCAGGGCAAACGCCCCGGCCAGCGCCAGCACCGCCACCGCCATCACCTTGCGGGCATGGGCGATGGCCCAGCGCAGCGCCGGTTCGTACCAGGCCAGCAGGCGCTTCATCAGGCGGTTTTCCTCGTGGGGGATGTCCTTCTTGAGCAGCACATGAGAAAGCAGGGGTACCAGGGTCAGCGACAGGATCAACGAAGCCACCAGCGCCGCCACCACCGACCAGGCCATGGGCGCGAAAATTTTGCCCTCGTGGCGCTGCATGGTAAAGATCGGCAGATGGGCGACGATGATGATGACCATCGAAAACACCGTGGGGCGCCCCACTTCCACGGCTGCTTCCTGGATGCGTAACAGGCGCGAGCGCGACCCACTTTCCGCGCCGAGGCGGCGGAAAATATTCTCCATGACGATCACCGCGCCGTCGACGATGATGCCGAAGTCCATCGCCCCCAGCGACAGCAGGTTGGCGGGTATCCCCGCCAGGGTCAGGCCGATGAAGGTACCGAGCAGCGCCAGCGGAATGATGACCGCGACGATGGCCGCCGCGCGCAGGTTGCCGAGAAACAGCCAGAGCACCGCCGCCACCAGCAGCGCACCTTCCAGCAGGTTGCCGAACACGGTTTTCAAGGTCTTGCCGATCAGCCAGGAACGGTCGTAATACGGCTCGATCTTCACGTCCTTGGGTAGGCCGCCGTTGTTCAAGTCGTCGAGGCGCGTCTTGACGCCTTCCAGCACCTTGCTGGGGTTCTCGCCACGGCGCAGCAGGACGATCCCGGATACCGTGTCATCCTCCTCGCCGAAGCCCACCACCCCTTGCGGCGGCGCTTTTGCTTCGGCCACCGAGGCGATGTCGCGCACCAGGATCGGCACGCCGTTGTTGACCGCCACCACCGCTTGGCCGATTTCAACGGGATCGTGCATCAATCCCAGGCCACGGATCAGGAATTGCTGGCGGCCTTGCGCCACGCTGCCGCCGCCGGCGTTGGCATTGGCGCGCGACAAGGCAGTGAAGAGTTGCGCCAGCGTCACCTTGGCGTCACGCATCCGCGCCAAGTCGGGGCGCACCTCGTATTGCTTGATCGGACCGCCCAGCGACACCACGTCGGCCACCCCCGGCGCCTGCTTGAGGGCGCGTGCCGCCACCCAGTCCTGCAAGGTACGCAGTTCCATGGGGGTGCGCGTCTCGGAGGCCAGCCGGTAGCGGAGGATCTCGCCGGTCGCGGTAGCGGGCGGCGCCAGGTCGGGTTCGATACCGGGCGGCAGGTCCAGGCCGCGCAGGCGCTCCTGCACCAGTTGGCGGGCGACGAACAGGCTCGGCCCATCGTCGAAGGTCACGACGATGTAGGACAACCCGAACTGGGTATGGGAAAACAGACGAATCGAATTGGGCAGCCCCGCCAACGCGATTTCCAGGGGGATCGTCACCTGCTTCTCGACCTCTTCCGGGGCACGCCCGGGAAACAGCGTGACCACCGTCACCTGGGTATCGGTGACGTCGGGGAAAGCCTCGATGGGCAGCGAATTAAACGCCGCCAGACCGCCGCCGATGAACAGCAGCACCCCGACCAGGATGAACAGCGGCTTGCGCAGGGCAAACGCGACGATGAGCTTAATCATGATTCCCCACGCTGCGGCAAAGCGGAGCGCCGGCATCCTGCCGGCCTGCCGGCGGGACGCCGGCGCTCCACCATCCCAAACCGCGACACCGCCCTCATTTGGGGACCGCCGGGAACAAGCGGGTGAACAGCAAGTTGCCCTTCACCACGATGCGCTCGCCGGGTTGGACACCCGCCTGCACCACCACCTTGCCGTCGCGTTCCGGACCAGTAACGACCTCCTGGCGGCGATAGGTGGCGGGTCCGGTTTCGACGAACAGGTAGCGCTTTTCCCCGAGCAGGAACACCGCCTTGACCGGCACCACCGGCTTGCCGCCGGCGGGCGTGGGGATTACCGCGGTGACGAACATTTCGCCCTTGAGTTGGCGCTGCGGATTGTCGAGGCGGGCGCGCAAACGCACGGTGCGGGTCACCGGATCGACGAAATCGGCAACCTGCTCGACCGTGGCCGGGAAGACGCCCGGCAACGGCGGCGCTTCGACTTGCACGGTCATGCCGGGGCGCAGCACGGCCAGGTCGGTTTCGCGGGCATCGGCCTGCAACCACAGGGATAGCGGATCGGTCACCACGAACAGCGGTGCCGGCGGCGGCTGGTCGGGGCGCAGCTCCTGGCCGGGATTGACGTTGCGCTCCACCACGATGCCGGTCAGCGGGCTGGTCAGGGTGTATTCCTGGTTGCCGCGGCTGCCGCCCAAAGCCTTGAGGCGGGATTCGGCGCGCGCCAGTTCGGCGCGGGCGCGGGCCAGGTCGGCGGCGCTTTGTTCCCAGTCCTTGCGGGCCAGCGCGCCGCCTTCCAGCAATTCCTTGTTGCGCGCCTCAGTACGCAACGCCAGGTCAGCATCGGCTTGCGCCTTGCGCCACTCCGCGTCGGCCTGGCCGAAATCCGGCGAGGACAGGGTCAGCAGCGGCTGCCCGGCGCTCACCCGCTGGCCGGCCTGGACGTGGATGCGCAACACCCGCCCGGCGACCGACGGCATCACCCGCACGGTGCGGTCCTCGTTCCATACCAGCCGGCCCGGCAGGCGCAGGTTGCCGCCATTGTCGGCGGAAGCCGCTTCAACCTTGATGAAAGCTGCGCTTTCCTTGGCGAGAATCTGCACGGTGTCACCGTCGACCTTGGCCTCGGCGGGGGCTTGGACTTCAACCGGTTTTTCGCTGCACGCCGCAAGGGTGGCCAGCAACCCGGCGACCCATAGCGATTTTAAACAAGAGGATTTCATATACGGTTTCCGTTACTGGACGCTCACGAACTTTGCACCGCCGCGTCGCGCTCGTCGCTGAAGGTAGGATAGAGCAGGGGAAGAAGAATCAGGGTCAGGAGGGTGGCGGATACCAGCCCGCCGACGATCACCACGGCGAAGGGACGCTGGGTTTCCGAACCGATGCCATGCGACAGGGCGGCAGGCAACAAGCCCAAACCAGCCATCAGCGCGGTCATCAGGATCGGCCGCAGGCGCCGCACCGCGCCTTCGACGATGCTGACGGCGATGGTCTCGCCGTTGCGCACCAGTTCCTTGATCTGCTCGACCATGATGACGCCGTTTTGCACGGAGATGCCGGCCACCGCGATGAACCCCACCGACGCGGAGATCGACAGGTGCAGGCCGGCCAGCGCCAGCCCGGCGATGCCGCCGATAAAGGTGAAAGGAATCATGAGCAGCACCAGGAAGGCATTCTTGAGCGAGCGAAAGGCCCAGAACAACAACATGAAAATCATCACCGCCGAGAGCGGCACGATCACCATCAGGCGCTTCATGGCGCGCTGCTGGTTTTCAAATTGGCCGCCCCAGGTCAGGTAATAACCGGGCGGCAAAACCACCTGTTCCTTGACCTTGGCCATCGCCTCGGCGACGAAGCTGCCCTGATCGCGTCCCCGCAGATTGGCCTTGACCAGGGCGATACGCCCATTCGCCTCGCGATGGATACGTCCCGCACCCTGCTTGATTTCGATATTGGCAAGCAATTCCAAGGGCACCGTGCCGCCCCCGCCGGGCAACGCCACCGGCAGCGCAGCGATATCGTCGACGGCATCGCGGTAGGGCAGATCCAGGCGCAGGGTCACGTCGAAACGCCGGTCGCCCTCGAAGAATACGTTGACCGCCGCGCCGCCCAGGGCGGTCTGGATGGTGGCGTTCAAGTCGTTGATGTTGATGCCGTAGCGCGCCAGGCGGCTGCGGTCGACGATGATGTTGAGTTCGGTCTGCCCGCCCACGCGAATCGCCGCCACGTCCGCCGCCCCCTGGATGCCGGAGAGCAGGTCGGCGACCTGTTCGCTCTTGCTTTCCAGAATTTCCAGGTCCGGGCCGAAAATCTTCACGGCGATCTCGCCCTGTACCCCGGACAGCGCCTCTTCGACGTTATCCTCGATGACCTGCGAAAAGTTGGTCAGCACCCCCGGCATCACGTTGATCTTGGCCGACATGTCGGCGATCAGCGCTTCCTTGTCGGCGAAACGCCAGGTTTTCTTGGCTTTCAGATCGGCCATGATCTCCAAATTGTTCTGCCCTTTCGGGTCGGTGCCGTCGTCGGGACGCCCCACCTGGGTGATGACGTTGTTCACCTCGGGATAGCTTTTCAAGATGGCGCGCACCTGCTGCTCGACTTCCTTGGTCTTTTCCAGCGCGGTGGAGGGCGGCAGGGAGATTTTCAGCCAGATGTTGCCTTCGTCGAGCTTGGGCAGGAATTCGCTGCCCAGCAGGGTTGCCCCCGCCAACGAAAGGGCGAGCAGGAGTACCGCGCCGGCAGTGACGAGCTTGCGCGAGCCGACCAGATCGAGGAGCAATCGGCGGTAGCGGTCTTGCAGCCAGTGCATCCAGGGACTGTGTTTTTCCTCCATCGCGTGATGGCGCATGGTGTAGCTGACCAGCGCCGGCACCAGGGTGATGGTCAGCAGAATCGCGCCGAGCAGGGCAAAACTCAGGGTATAGGTCATCGGCGTGAAGATTTTCCCTTCGACGCGCTGGAAGGTGAAGATCGGCAGGAACGCCAGGATGATGATCGCCTTGGAAAACAGGATCGGCCTGCCCATTTCGATGGCGGTCATTTTCAGGGCGTGCAGGCGCCAGCCGTAGCTGTCGTGGTGCGGCACATGGTCGGCGTGCGCGAGCGCCAGTCGCACCATCACCGCTTCCACCAGCACCACCGCGCTGTCCACGATAATCCCAAAGTCGATGGCGCCCAGCGAGATCAGGTTGGCGGATACGCCGCGCGCATCCATCAGGATGAAGGCGAACAGCAGCGACAACGGAATGATCGACGCAACGATCAGCGCAGCCCGCAAATTACGCAAGAATCCGACCAGGATGGCGATCACCAGGAACGCCCCCATCAGCAGGTTTTCCGCCACCGTGTGCACGGTATGGTGGATCAGTTCGGTGCGGTCGTAATACGGCGCGATGTGGACGCCGGGCGGCAGGCGCTTTTCCATTTCGGCGATTTTTTCCTTGAGCGCGGCGACCACCTTGGCGGCGTTCTGCCCCTTGGTCATCTGCACGATGCCCTGCACCACGTTGTCCTGCGCGTTAAAACCGACGATCCCGGAACGCGGCCGCGCGCCGACGATCACCCGTCCCAGATCGCCCACCAGCACGGTCTTGCCGTCGCGCGCCGCCACCACCGAGCGGGCGATGTCGTCGAGGCTTTCAAAGAGGCCCACGCCGCGAATCACCAGCGCCTCGTCGCCGCGCCGCAGCAATCCGCCGCCGACGTTGGCGCTGTTGTTGCCCAGCGCCTGGCCGACCTGGTCGATGGTGACGTTGAACTTGCGCAGGGCGTAAGGATCGAGGCGCACCTGGTATTCCTTGATGGTCCCGCCGAAGCTGACGATGTCCGCCACCCCCGGCGTGGTGCGCAACATCGGCTTGATGGTCCAGTCCTGCAAGGCGCGCAGGTCGGACAACGGCATTTCCGGCGGCGCCTCCAGGACGTATCGGTACACCTCGCCCACCGCCGTGGTGAGCGGCGCCAACGATGGCTGGGTGTTGGGCGGCAGGCTGACATTCTGCAGGCGTTCCATCACCTGTTGACGGGCAAAATAGTCGTCGGTGTGGTCGGTGAAGGTCAACGTGACGATGGACAACCCGGTGATGGAAACCGAACGCAACTGGGTCAGATGCGGCACCCCGCTCATTTCCCGCTCGATAGGCTGGCTGATATTGCGTTCGACTTCGGCAGGGGCCTGGCCCAGCGCCTGGGTGACGATCTGCACCTGCACATCCTGAACGTCGGGAAAGGCTTCCACCGGCAGATTCTGCATCGCGTACCAGCCGCCGCCGGCCAGCAGCAGCGCGGCGACCAGCACGAAAACGCGCTGCTGGAGAGCGAAGGTAATCAGCTTTTCGATCATTACTTACGCGCCGTCGCTTCCGAGTTCAACAACAGCGCGCCGCTGCTAACGACCCGCTCGCCCGCCTTGATGCCGCCGCCGATGACCGAAAAATCGCGATGCTGGCGTTCCAGGACGACCGCCCGCTTTTCAAAAGTGCCGGGAGCGCTTTCGACATACACGAAAGTCTGCAACCCCAGGGTGATGACCGCCGTGCTGGGCACCTTCAGCACCCTGCGCGCCGGTTCGCGCAGCGGCGTGATGCGCGCGAACATTTCCGGTTTCAACAGACGTTGCGGATTATCCACCGCGCAGCGTACCTGGACGCGCCGCGAGGCGGGATCGAGAACTTCTCCGATGCTCAGTACCTTGCCGGGGAAGCGCTGGTCGGGATAGGCATCCACTTCGACGACCACCGGTTGGCCGACCCGCACTTTGCTCAATTCGCGCTCGGGCAGGTCGATGGCCGCCCACACGTGGGCCGTATCGGTAATCACCGCAAGCGGGGTCGCGCCGTCCGGGCGCACTTCCAGCCCCGGATTCACCTGGCGGTCGGCAATCACCCCGGCCATTTCGGCGCGCAGCGCGAACACCCCGTCCGCGCCGATGCCGCCGGGCGCCAAGCTCCGCAGGCGGGCATGGGCGCGCTCAGCTTCGGCTTCGGCCTGTTTCCGGTCGGCTTCCGCCGCCTCGTAATCCTTGCGCGCCAGCACCTCGCCCTCGAACAAAGCTTTGGCGCGTTGATAGGCGATCTCCTTGAGATGTCGGTCGGCCTCGGCCTTGCGCGAATCGGCCACCGCACCCCCGGCGTCTCCCGAGGTAATCCACAGCAAAGGCTGTCCGGCCTTGACCCGGTCGCCGACCTGCACCGCGATTTTTGTCACCCTACCGGCCAGCGGCGTGATGACGCGCGCGGTGTGGTTTTCGTCATAGGTGATGCGTCCGTTGAGCGGGTCGGTGGCCGGCTCCGCCACTTCATTGACCGTTTCGACACGCAGGAAATTGAGTTGCGGGGCACCCGCCGGAAAATGCAGGGCGGCCTCCGCACCGGCGATACCCGGCAGCAATCCCAACAAGCCCAAGACTAGCGCACCATTCCATTTCATGATTCGTCACCTGTCGCAACCGCCGCGCGCCATGCCGCCAAGGCTTTCGCGTAACCGGCCCGGGCGACGGCGGCGTCCATTTGCACGGCGCGGTAGGTGCGCCGCGCGTCGAGCAGATCCATCATCCCCAACGCCCCTTTTTGGTAGGCGAACTCCATCGCTTTCGCGACCCGCTCGGCCTCGCCAACCAGGGCGGCATCGTAACGCCGCACTTGATCGGCAGCCGCCGCCAGCCCGGCGTGAGCATTGGCCAATTCGGCACGGGCCTGGGCGCGGGCTTTTTCGAGGATATCCCGCGCCGCATCGAGGTCAGCCTCGGCGCGGCGGATTTCGCCTTCGAAGGCATAGTTCACGAACAGAGGCATCGCCACGTTTACCCCGACGCTGTTGTTGGCCCAGGTGGTGCCGGTGGGATTGTGCTCGAACTGCACGCCCACCGTGACGTCGCGGGATTTCTGGGCGCGCGCCAGATCGCGGCTGGCCTCGGCGGCGCTCACCCGCGCCAGGGCGGCGCGCACGTCGGCACGCTGTTCCAGCGTTTCCTCGGTGTTGCGGGGGATTTCCGCGAAAGCAGGGAAGTCGTCGCCGGCACGCAGGGTTTTCGCCTGAGACTGCATCCCGACCAGGTAGGCCAGGCCGACTTGGGCATTTTCCAGGTCGGCTGCCGCCTGACGCTCATCGTTGGCGGCACGCAGGGCTTCGACGCGCAGCCGCGACACCTCCGCAGCCGCCAGATCGCCGGCCTTGAGGCGCAGTTCGGCGGCTTCCACGGATTTGCGGTAAAGACCGGAGGTTTCCTCGGTAATGCGCAGCTTGTCCTGCGCCAGCCGCAAGTCGTAATAGGCTTGCCGCAAGGCAAGCCGCTGCTGCCGCGCGGTGTCGGCCAGATCGCCGCGCGCCGCCGCGACTCGCGCTTCGGCCCCCTGGATGCGCAAGCCGCGCTTGTTGCCACGCTCAATGGTTTGCGACAGCCCAATCACGCTATCCATCATCTTGTCGCGCGGGCCGCCCACGCCCACCCCCGGCTGCACGCTGAGCGTATTGACGTTGACCGACAACTGGGGATTGGGACGCTGTGCGGCGCTCAGGATATCGGCCTCGGCCCCTTGCAAGGCGCGCTTCGCCAGTTTTACCTCGTGATCGTGTTCCGCCCACAGGGCTTCCGCTTCGGACAAGGTGAGATTGGCGAGGGAGTCGGCAAGTGCGGGGAAAGAAACAAGCGCGGCAAGAAAAGCCGTAAGAAACAGGCGGTACATCGTCATCGGGTCAACAAATCCTCTAGCGTCGGTTGAAAACGCCATGTCATGAAAAAAATGGGGAGGGGCGGCGATCGAAACCGGACTGTCGGCGGGCTTGTGTCCGCAATCTCCGCCTAGCCGATTTCAACCGCCATTAAGAGGCTATAATCTTAGCGCTTTCAACTTACCACGCACTTACGGAACACTATGAGAATCCTCATCGTTGAAGACGACGCCGTGCTCGCCGACGGCCTGACCCGCACCCTGCGCCAGTCCGGCTACGCGGCGGACTGCGCGAACAACGGCGAACAGGCGGACAGCGCCTTGAGCAACGAAAATTACGACGTGGTCATCCTCGACCTCGGCCTGCCCGGCATGGATGGGTTGGAGGTGCTGCGCCGCCTGCGCACGCGCAAATCCACGGTACCGGTACTGATCCTCACCGCCCGCGACGCCCTCGACGACCGGGTACGGGGTCTCGACCTCGGCGCCGACGATTACATGGTCAAGCCCTTCGATCCACCGGAACTGGAAGCGCGCCTGCGGGCCCTGTTGCGCCGTGGTCAAGCAAGCGGCGGCGGCGAACTGCGCATCGGCGAACTAAGCTTCGACGCGGCCACCCGCTGCGCCCGCATCGGCAAGCAAATCATCGAGCTTTCCCCGCGCGAGTTGAGCCTCCTGGAAGTGCTGATGCGCCGCGCCGGCAAGGTGGTGGGCAAGGAGCAGTTGCTGGAACACCTCTATACCTGGGACGAGGAAGCCACCAGCAATGCCATCGAAGTGCTGATGCACCGCCTGCGCCGCAAGCTAGATCAACACGGGGTAATCATCCGTACCGTGCGCGGCCTGGGGTACATGCTTGATTCACCCGAAGTCTGACCCTCCGTCGCTACGCCGCAAGCTGCTGGCGTGGCTACTGGCGCCACTGCTCGTCCTGTGGGCGGCGAGTTCGGTGGTGGCTTATTTCATGGCGATCAACTTCGCCAACATCGCCTACGACCGCGCCCTCTTCGAATCGACCCGCTCGCTCGGCGAGCAGGTGCGCATCGTGGAAAACAAGGCCATCGTGGAACTGCCGCGCGCGGCCCTGGAAATCCTCCTCTCCGACGTCCACGACAAGGTGTATTTCAAGGTTACCGGACGGAAGGGCAACCTGATCGCCGGCGACGTTTCCCTGCCCATCCCCGAAAAGTCCTTCGTCCCCGACATTCCGCTCTTCCACGACGGCACCATGCACGGCGAAAAGGTGCGCATCGCCTCGCTGTACATCACCCTCAAGGAAGGCGGCGACCCCCGCCCGATCCTGGTGCAGATTGCCGAAACCCTGAAAAAACGTCACATCCTCGCCAACGAAATTCTCGCCGGGATGGTCGTTCCGCAACTCGCGCTGATCCTGGTCGCGGCCCTGATCGTGTGGCTGGGGGTGGGACGCGGTCTGTCGCCGCTCCAGCAACTCCGCAAGAAAATCGCCAGCCGTTCACACCGTGACTTGCGCCCGGTCGAGGAAGTCAACGCCCCCCAGGAAGTCCAGCCCATCGTCCATGCCATCAACGAACTGATGGCGCGCCTGAGTATCGCCATCGACGCCCAGCAGCGCTTCATCGCCGACGCCGCCCACCAGTTGCGCACGCCGCTGGCCGGTCTCAAGGCGCAAATCGGCCTGGCCCTCAAACAGAGCGACCCGGAACAACTCCAGTTGGCACTCAAACAGCTCAACACCAGCAGCGAACGCACCATCCGCCTGGTCAACCAGATGCTCGCCCTGGCTCGCGTCGAACCCGGCGCGGACAAGCTCGTCGAATCGAAACGCCTCGACCTCAATGCGGTCGCCCGCGACGCCGCACGCGAGTGGGCGCCGTCGGCCATTCGCAAGGAAATCGACCTGGGATTCGAAGAAGCGCCCCACGCGGTGTTTCTGCACGGCGACGAACTCAGCCTGAAAATGCTCCTCGACAACCTGCTCGACAACGCCATCCGTTATTCCCCGCCCGGCAGCCACGTCACGGTGCGTGTCGAATCCGCCAATACGCCAACCTTGTCGGTCGAGGACAACGGCCCGGGCATCCCTGGCAAGGATCGCGAGCGAGTGTTCGAGCGCTTCTACCGGGTAAGCCAGAGCGAGGAGGGCAGCGGCCTGGGACTCGCCATCGTTCAGGAAATCGTCCACCTCTACCAAGCCAGGATCACCCTGGAAACCCCGCCCGGCGGTCAAGGCACCCTGGTTAGGATCGTTTTTCCGGGATAACCGGCAAACCATCACTACAACTCAACCGATCAATAAATCCTTTTTATACCAACGGCATAATATCGATCCAACCAGCAAGAACCACTGTCCGCCAGTCCCAGCCTTCCAGGAAATTTGTCACAAATCTCCCTATTTCGCCCAAATTTCGTATAATCAGAAAAATTTATCCGGCGATAACGCCTCTCTGCTTAACGTGATTCGATACGAGTATCCCCTCAACGAAAGGATTCGTACCCTGCTTCGGCTGGAGGATCTGTTCGCCCGCGTTTACCACTTCATCTCCCAGGATCCCGGCCTGGAGCATCACGCCGCGCTGCTCTCGATCTTTGAAATCATCGAAGTGGCAAGCCGCGCCGATCTGAAGTCCGATCTACTCCAGGAACTGGAGCGGCAGAAGCAGGTACTCGAACCCCTGCGCAACAACCCGGCGATTTCCGAGGAAGCCCTGGAAACCCTGCTCGGCGATATCGACAAGACCATCCACTCGCTCCACGGCATGATGGGCAAGGTCGGCCAGCACCTGCGCGACAACGAATGGCTGATGAGCATCAAGCAGCGCACCACCATCCCCGGCGGCGTGTGCGAATTCGACCTGCCCTCCTACCATTTCTGGCTGCACCAGGATGCCGAAGCGCGCCGCAAGGATCTGCTGTCCTGGCTGGAGCCGATGCTTCCCATCCACGACGGCATTCGCATCGTCATGCGCATGTTGCGCGACAGCGGCAAATCGGTGCGCTACACCGCGCACCAGGGTTCGTTCCAACAGATGCTGTCGGGGCGGGTGGTACAGATGCTGCGCATCCGTCTTTCCCACGAAATTCCCTGCTTCCCCGAAATCAGCGCCAACAAATACGCGATCAACCTCCGCTTCACCGCGCTGGGCGGTCCGCAAAGGCCGAAGACCTGCGACATAGACCTCGAATTTGAAATGACTCTGTGCAGCTTGTAAGGCGGTTTTGAGTTTTTTAGTGTCGCGCGAATGACGCGCCTAAGGCGCCCCGTAAATTTCCAGATTCTGCCAAAATGAACACCCCCAAAGCTCCCACCGTCGCTTGCCCAACCTGCGGGCAACCCGCCGAATATTCCCCGTGCAACCGCTTTCGCCCATTCTGCTCGGAGCGCTGCAAACTCATCGACCTCGGCGAATGGGCGAGGGAAGGCTACCGGATTCCGATGGACGAAATGCCGTCTGACGACGGGATGAGAAACGAATAATCGTAGCCAGGAGTACAAACGATAGCCGCTCTTGGCGAAGGCTAGACAGCTACACTGCCACTAACTCATATACCACTGTCAAAGCCTGTCGTATATGAGTTATTACCATCGGTGGTAAATTTCCTGCCCTGCCCCCTGATCATTGAAACCAACTTTGTAACAGATAGGTTTGGAAACACTCTGGTTTACCATAATGCCCGGTAAACCACGAAGCCTTATTGCTTCGTAACCGTAAAGGTTCCCTGCCCCCCCGTCGTTCTGGTGAAAGTGCCGGTTAAAATATTGCTACCACCACCCAATAAGCCATTACGTGTTGCCGTCCCAGAAAAATTCATGGTATTTAAACTGAAGGACAAACTGGCTCCGGAAGTAGTTGTCGTACCAGAGATTGATCCCGACTCTGAAACAGTCTCCGTAAGTTTACATGTACCGCTATTTCTCCATTGGACACCTTCACCATAGGTACTCCCGGAGAATGAACGACCAGACTGGGTAAGCGTCATGGTAAATGCACCACCATCAGAATGTATACATCCGGTTGAACCGGGCCCCGACCATTGCCAAGTACCCTTCCATGTCCCTGTTAGCGACTGAACGCACATGCCATCCACCAGAACCTCCGTAGAGGTGCAGGTTGGCGTGGTGTTGTAAATCGCCGTTCCGCTCAATTTGACTATCGTGGAACTGGGTACGGCATTGCTGCGGATTTCCAAGGTTCCGGATAATGGCTGTGGGGGAATCGATTTGGGGGGCTGCTTCATGTTTCCCGGGATAACAACTGCATCGGTGAGCAAGCCATCGTTGGCGCTCGCCGTGAGAGTCACGCTGATCGTACAGCTTCCCCCGGGTGCCATGGTATTACCGCAGTTTTGGGTCACATTAAATTTGGCGGCCGGACTCAAACTGACAATAATCCCCTTGTCGCCCCCAGCAAGTTCCAGCACTGCATCCCCTGTGTTGCGCAATATCAACGTCTGCGCGGCACTGGTTACCGTGAGGGCGTTTTTCCCGTCAAATACAACCAACGGGGAAAAGGTCAGTGATGTCGGGGTAAGAGATACCACTGGAGCCCCCTTGGTTGCCGTGCTAGTCGAGGAAGAGGTACTTGTGGAAGATGTGCCGGAGGACGATGCCCCTGTGGAAGACGTACCTGTGGAAGTCGTGGTCGAGCCAGTGGACGCCGAACCATCCAGACTCTTTGCCGACCCCACGCACAGCGAAACACTTTCAAGTTTCCAGCCCTTGGAACTACTGTCCAGGTAGGTGCTTTCCTTGTCCTTGGCATTCATGTAGCGATGGTTCGCCAAAGCCACGTTATAGGCTCTCGCCAGCGGTGCCAGATCACTTGGACAAGCCCCGCCAGTCGGCGGAACGGCATATGAGGCGATGCCCTCATAGATCCAGGCGCTGTCGTTTTTCTTTACATAGTCACATTCGTTTTGGTCAACGGTGAAGAAATGGGAGGCGTTTCCGATAGCCGGATTACCCCTGAAACGACAGACCGGCTTAGCCTCCGCTGGCGCAGCCGTTTTGTCCCATAACGTCCACCCACCCCCGGTTTTGTCCCACCCAGGCCCCGCCTCGCCGCGTTCGATGCCGGCGATCTCGGCGCTATCGGCTGTCCAGAAATAGCGGTTATTGATGGCGTTGTGGAACTCCACGCCATTTAGATTGGCCGGTGTGGTTATACTTGATGCTGGGGGAGTATCCGAGGTTGGCGAAGTGGTGGCTAAAGCCGCCTTGATAGTCACCTTATATTGAGCAGTCTTTGTGACACCATTCTCGGTATAACTGGCAGTAATAGTGACACCAGTATCAGCGGCAAGTCCGGCATTGGCCATCAACACCCCCTTATCGTTGATGGTTGCCTGCGTACCGCTGGATGTCCAGACAGGCGTTACCGCTTTGCTGGTGTTGTCGGAATAGCTTGCGGTAACAGTGCAGGAACCGCTACCACCGGCAACAAGCTCGCTAGAGCAACGCAGAGTCAAGCCACTGAGGCTTGCTATGGTGGAGGAGGCACCTCCATCAGTCTGGGTGCCACGCACAAGGCGAAGGCCGATGTTGCCGCGGCTGTAAAGTACGTTATGGTTGGCAATACCATTGTAAAAGCCTACGACCCACGCATAACCCGAGTAACTGTCATAGGGAGAATCAGTCCAGAAATCATATGCGGGAGTATTAGGGAAAACCACTGGGTTTATGGTGGGAGACCCATGCCCCATTTCAACAATGGTCAGCAGTTGCTCTACGCTTGGTAACCTCCAACCGTTGGTAACCAATCCAGTTACAGCAGCCCAGGGATATGCTTGAGCCGCGCCACCGCAAGTCGCCCCCGTCCAGTTCTGCCCCTCTGCGCAGCGCTTCCAGGTTAGTCCAGTAATCTTGTGGGTTACCGTTCCATCGCCGTTGTCGATGTAGTCAGCAGTCGGAAATGCGCTTGTGATAACCGACGCGGCACTGGGTTTGGTTAAAACGCTGAGGTCTAGGCCAACCGCAAAAGCCGCCGTAGATGACATGACAAGCGAGAACCATACGACCAGTTTCTCTAAAATACGCATAACCCCTCCCAAGATTTTTCAAAAAGCCGCCGCAAGAGCAATTTAAATCCAACGCACATGGATTATTTCATTGATCTGCGTCTATTTACATGCTCATCGCATGCTTTTTTAAAAACAGGGATTCCCTCGGCAGGCATGGGCATTTCCCCTATCACTTCCTGAGATTCACTATGAGGAAGATCCCTACCGCACGCCCCACGCTTCCCGCATCATCGCGATACCGTGGGCACCCGCCTGCAGCGCGGCGGGTAGGTCGGCACAGCGCATGCCGCCCAGGGCATAGATCGGGAACGGCATACCGGCCGCCAGCGCGGCGAATCCATCCCAACCCAGCAGCGGCGCGCCGGGATGACTCAAGGTGGGATTGACCGGCGAGAGCACCGCGAAATCCACACCCAATTGAGCGGCACGCTGCAATTCCGCCGCATTGTGGGTGGAAGCAGCGCACCACGCCACCTCCGGGCGCGCCTCCAGCGCCATGAGTTGGCGAGCCGGCAGATGGACGCCGTCCGCGCCGCTCGCCCGCGCCACGGCGACGTCTCCATTGACCAGAACCCGCGCGCCGTGGGCATGGGCGCGGCGCACCACTTCGGCGCTGAAGGCCGCCAGTTCGCCCGGAGCCATGCCCTTCTCGCGTACCTGGAGGAGCTTCAGTCCCCCGGCCAGGGCGGCGTCCAGCCGTTCCAGAAACACCGCCGTGCCCAGTTCGGCGGCATTGCTCACCGCGTACAGCGGCGGCAGGCCAAGGGCGCGCAGGATCGGCCCGTTGGCGGGAAGCAGCGGCGTCACCGCCACCGCATCGGGATATTGCCAGGACAGGCGCTGGTTTTCCTTGCCGTGCGGCTCGCCGTGCCAGCGCGTGACGCGGAAAAAATCGAGGCGCACCGTGGCGTGAGGATAGGTGTAGACGCGGGTCAGCCAGGGGCTGGCTTCCTCGACCTCGATGCCCAGTTCCTCGTGGAGTTCGCGGGCCAAGGCGTCGCGCGGGGTTTCGCCGGGTTCCACCTTGCCGCCGGGAAATTCCCAGTAACCTGCATACACCTTGCCCTCGGGACGTTCGGCGAGGAGAAATTCGCCGTCCTCGCGGTGAACCACGGCAGCGACCACTTCCAGCATCTATACTCCCGCCTGCTTGTCGAGCCACACTTCCAGCCCCTGCGCGTTGAGGTCGGCGTCGCCGGAAAGAATGTGCAGGGATTTTTCGTGGGGCAGCCGGCAGCCGTGGGCATCGAGTTTTTCCAAAAGATAGCTTTCCAGCCTTTCCATCAGGCGGCGATGGCGCTCCTCGCCAGCGCCGCCGACCCCGCGTGCCAGGGCGGTGAAATCATCGAGCCGGCGATGCAGGTCGTCGGCTAGGCGTTCCAGTTCGGCGACGCGGCTGTAATGGGTCAGGTAAATCTGGCGGGGATCGAGCGCCATCAGGCGGTCGATGGACTTGTGCAGTTCCGCCGGATCCAGTTGCACCGGGGTAGTGGCGGGATACACGAAGGGATGCCCGTCCACGTCGAACTCGCGGTAGGACAAGCCGAACACGTCGCCGGAAAACACCGACCCGCTTTGCCCGTCGTAGACGCAGAAATGATGGCGGGCATGGCCGGGCGTATCGAGAAAGCGCAGTTCGCGGCCAGCCAGGCTCACGCTGAAATCGTCGGGTGCTTCGATCACCCGTTCCGCCGCGATGGGCAGAATCTCGCCGTAAACTTGGCGGGTCTTCTCCGCGCCATACACCCCCACCGTGCCCGCCACCAGCTTGGCCGGATCGATCATGTGGCGCGCGCCCTTGGGATGCACCACCAGGCGGGCATTGGGGAAGCGCCGCATACATTCGCCAGCGCCGCCGGCATGGTCGAGATGAACGTGAGTGACGATCACGTAATCGACCTGCTCCGGGGCGATCCCGTTCTGCCCAAGCGCCTCGATAAGCAGGGGAATCGAATAATTGGTGCCGGTGTCGATTACCGCGGCGTGGCCGTTTTCCACCACCACGTGGATGGCGCTATGCCCCACCCGGCCATGGTAAAGCGCATCGACGGCGCTGATGCCGTCGGCGTATTCCTTGACGATCACTTCATTCATCTGGGGTTTCCTCGCAATGCAGCGGCACTTGCCGCTTGATCCGGGAATTTTAGCCTATCTCGACAGCAGCGCAGGATAGCCAGGCAATAAAAAGCCCCCTTCGGGAAAACCCGAAGGGGGCGAAAAGGGTTGCCGTCAAGCAACCCGGAGGTGATCGGTCAGCGCGCCGAACTGGCTTTCGCGCTGCAAAAACTGGAGGTCGTTCAACACCGCCTGTTCGAGCAATTCCGCCGTCAGCCGGTAGCGCGGCAGGCGCGCGGCGAAGCGCACGGTCTGGGTGAAATAAGGCACCCAACGGGCTAAATAGTTTTCCAGAAAATCCCGCTGGATCGGGCGCGAGGCCTGGTCGTCGGCAATCAGGTAGGCCATGAATTCAAGTTCCCCAATCACGTGACCGGTTTCTTCGCCGCCCATCCCATGACTGCGCATGGTGCGGCGCGCTTGCGTGCCGGCGCTTTCTTCCAGCCAGCCGGCGCTGCGTGTGGAAACCATGCCGGCAACGCCCTCGTCGCCGAACAGGCGCACGTATTCCGCATGGAGTTCGGCGGCGCTATGAACATCTTCGACGATATCGCGCTCCAACTCCACCAGAATGGGGCGGCACGACCAATCGCCCGGCGCGTCCTGCAGCAGTTTGGCAATCAGGGAAAAATGAAAGTTCGCGCAAACTTCTTCCGGCTGATCGAGCAGGCCGGCGAGGAGGAGATACAGTTTGACGCGGATACTTTGCATGAGACCCTTTCAAAACATTGGGGCCATCATAGAGGAGTGACGGCAAGGCCGTCATTGCGAATTCTCAATCCGCGGCAAGCGACTCCAGAGTGCGCACGTCGCAACGCACGGCATCGCCGCCGGCATCCTGAATCGCGCCGCTGCGGCGGAATTCGGCGATGATCCGGCTGGCGGTTTCGGTGGTGATGCCGAGCATCGCGCCGATGTCTTCGCGGGCGAACAACTGGCAAGGTTTGTCGCCGCGTTTTTGCGACAAACGCAGCAGCAGGCGCGCCATGCGGGCGCGCGCGCTGCCGGTGGAAAGCTGGGTAAGCCAAGCATCGGCTTCGTCGAGGGCGCGCTGCCAGCGGGTCATCAACTCGCGGTGCAGCTTGGGATTTTCGCGATCGAGAAGCTGCACCACGTCGAGGGGAATGCGGCAGATTTGCGCCTCGTGGAGCACCACCGCATCATGCTGGTAGGTTTGCCCGAGCAGCGCTTCGAGGCCGGTCACGTCGGTGTCGCGCAACAGGCGCACGATGCGCTGGCGCCCGTCGGGAAGGTATTGCACCAGTTTGAGCAAGCCGCTGCGGATGGTGAACAGGAATTGTGCCGGATCGCCGGCGCGGTATAGCGTGCTGTGCGGCGGCAAGGTGAAGTCGTCGATGGGACGATGAATGTGTTCGCATTCGATCGGGTCCAGTCCGGCGAACAACACGGAATTGCGGATCGCGCAATTTGCACAATCCGCCTCGCCCTGCCAGTTTTCCTTGAAAAAAGCCGCTTTTGTCATTTTATGCGGTACACCTCCGGAACCCCGATTCTAGTGCAAAAGACGGCGTTTGGGGTTCGTGCGGGCAGGAAAATTAGTTGATGGCTTTCGCTACCTCTCAGAGTTCGCTGAGCGCCTTGACATGGGCAACCACGCTGCGCCCCAGGGCGTGAAGTTCATAACCGCCCTCCAGCACCGAGACGATGCGTTCATGGGCGTATTTGACAGCGATTTTCTTCAACTGATTGGTGACCCACACGTAATCCGACTCGCGTAGCTTGAATTGCCCCATGTCATCTTCCCAGTGGGCATCGAAGCCCGCCGAGACAAAGATCATCTGCGGCTGGAAGCGTTCCAGCGCGGGCAGCCAGTGTTTTTCCACCGCGTCGCGGAAAGCCGGGCCGTCGCTACCGCCGGGCAGCGGCACGTTGATGATATGTTCGTTGCCGCTGTCCGCGCCGCAATGCGGGTAAAAGGGATGCTGGAAGGTCGAGCACAGCATGACGCGCGGGTCGTCGTGGAAAATCTGCTCGGTGCCGTTGCCGTGATGCACGTCGAAATCGGCGATGGCGATCCGTTCCAGGCCGTATGCGGCGATGGCGTGCTTCACCCCCACCGCGACGTTGTTGAATATGCAGAAGCCCATGGCCCGCGCGGATTCGGCATGGTGGCCGGGAGGACGGATGGCGCAGAAGGCGTTCTCCACCTCGCCCTTCATCACCATGTCGACCGCCCGCACCACCGCCCCAGCGGCGCGGTAGGCAGCTTCCAGGGTATCCGGGCACATCGCCGTGTCGCCGTCGAGATAGGCCAGGCCGGAAACCGGCGCCTGTTCCCGCACCCAGTCGAGGTAGCTTTGCGGATGAACGCGCAGCAACTGCTCATCCGTGACGCGCGGCGCATCCTGATGGTTGAGGAAATGCATCAGACCGGTGGAAATCAACTGGTCTTCGATGGCGCGCAAGCGCGCCGGACATTCGGGATGGATGCTGCCCATATCGTGCTTGAGGCAGGCCGGATGAGAAATATAAGCGGAATGCAATATACGATCCTAAAGTCTTATATAATACAAAAGACACGCCCCGCAGCAGGAACCCTTCAACAGCGTGGCCAACGCGGGCACCTGTCACAATGCGGTGCTATATTCATCTTATTCTCTAATCGACCTGGTGGCAAAAAACATGGGCCAACACTACCTCAGCACGCTTTTCTCTCCCAAATCGGTCGCGGTGATCGGCGCTTCGGAACGTCCCGATTCAGTGGGCAACGTGGTTTTCAGGAACATGTTGGAGGGTGGCTACCAGGGTGCGTTGTACGCCATCAACCCCACTCATCCGGAAGTCCTCGGCCAGCGCGCTTACGCATCCATAGAGGAAATCGGCGAACCGGTGGAACTGGCGGTGATCGCCACCAAGGCCGAGCTGGTGCCGGACATCATCGAAGCGTGCGGCAAACACGGCGTCCACGCCGCCATCATCCTCTCCGCGGGGTTCAGCGAAACCGGCCAGCACGGCGCCGCGCTGGAGCAGGAAGTACTGGCCAACGCCAAGCGCCACGGGCTGCGCATCATCGGCCCCAATTGCCTGGGCATCATGCGCCCCGGCATCGGCCTGAACGCCACCTTCAACAAGGGCGGCGCAAAGGTCGGCAATCTCGCCCTGGTGTCGCAGTCCGGCGCGCTGTGCACCGCCATCCTCGACTGGGCGCCGACCAACGACGTGGGGTTTTCCAGCGTGGTGTCGATGGGGACTTCGGTGGATGTGGATTTCGGCGAAATTCTCGATTACCTGACTTCCGACATCAAGACCCAGAGCATCCTGTTGTACGTCGAGGGCATCCACAAAGCACGCGGCTTCATCACCGCCCTGCGCGCGGCGGCGCGGGTCAAGCCGGTATTCGCCATCAAGGTGGGGCGCCACGCCGCCGGCTCGAAAGCGGTGATGTCGCACACCGGCGCGCTGGTCGGCCAGGACGACGTGTTCGACGCGGCGCTGCGCCGTGCCGGCGTGGTGCGGGTGATGAGCATCGGCCAGATGTTTTCCGCCGCCAAGGCGCTCACCTCGCGCTACCGTTCGTGCGGCAAGCGCCTCGCCATTGTCACCAACGGTGGCGGCCCCGGTGTGATGGCGACCGACCACGCCGTCGATCTCAATCTGACCATGGCGACGCTTTCCGACGCCACTCTCGAAACGCTCAACGAACACATGCCGCCGACCTGGTCGCACGGCAACCCGGTGGACATCATCGGCGACGCCACCGCCGAGCGCTATCGTCAGGCCGTCACCGCCGTATTGAAAGATCCCGGCGTGGATGGCGTGGTAGTGATCCTCACCCCGCAGGCGATGACCCACCCGCTGGAGGTCGCGCAGGCGATGGTGGAAATTGCCGACCAATTCAGCAAGCCGCTCTTGACCTGCTGGATGGGCGACATGCAAATCGGCGACAGCCGCACCTTGTTTTCGCACTCGCGCATTCCCACCTTCCGCACCCCCGAATCGGCGGTGGAATCGTTCTACTACATCTCCACCTATTCGCAGAACCAGCGCCTCCTCATGCAATCGCCGGGACCGCTGTCGCACTACGACGAACCAGACGCGGAAGGCGCGCGGATGCTCATCGAAACCGTCCTCGCCGAGCGCCGCAAAGTACTCTCGGAAATGGAATCGAAATCGTTGCTGGCGGCTTTCCGCATCCCGGTGGCCAGTACCGTGGTGGCGCGCTCGCCCTCCGAGGCGCTGTTGCTCGCCCAGCAACTGGGCTTCCCGATCGCCATGAAAATCAATTCGCCGGACATCACCCACAAGTCCGATGCCGGTGGGGTGCGCCTCAACTTGATGAACGCCCAGGCGGTGCGCGCCGCGTATAACGAGATCATCGCCAACGTCAAACGCCACCGTCCCGGCGCGACCATCGACGGGGTTTCCATCCAGCCCATGGTCATCAAGCCGAACGGTCGCGAGTTGATGGTGGGCGTCACCACCGATCCGGTATTCGGCCCGGTCATCAGCTTCGGCGCGGGCGGCACCACCGTCGAAGTCCTCGGCGACCGCGCCGTGGCGATGCCGCCGCTCAACCGCTTCCTGGTCAAGAATCTCATCGGCGGCACCAAGATTTCCAAGCTGCTCGGGGCTTTCCGCCACATGCCGCCGATCGACATGGAAGCCCTGGAAAGCGTGCTGCTGCGGGTTTCGGAAATGGTCTGCGAATTGCCGTGGCTGCGCGAAATGGACATCAACCCGCTGATCATCGACGAACACGGCGCGCTGGCCGCCGACGCCCGGGTGATGGTGGATTTCCGCCCCCTCAGTACCGACCGCTACTCGCACATGGCGATCTACCCCTACCCCGCCTACTTGGTGCAGGAATGGCAACTGCCCGACGGCACCGACATCACCATCCGCCCGATCCGCCCGGAAGACGCGGAAATGGAGCAGGATTTCGTGCGCGATCTGTCCGACGAGGCGAAATACTTCCGCTTCATGGACACCATCCACGAGTTGTCGCAGGTGCAACTGGTGCGTTTCACCCAGATTGATTACGACCGCGAAATGGCGCTGATCGCCGTCACCGAGAAGGAAGGACGGGAAATCGAGATCGGCGTGTGCCGCTACGCCACCAATCCCGACGGCGAATCCTGCGAATTCGCCCTGGTGGTGGGCGACGAGTGGAACCACAAGGGCATCGGCCACAAACTGATGGCTGCCCTGATGGAAGCCGCCCGCCACAAGGGACTGAAGCTCATGGAAGGCGAAGTGCTGGCGAACAACCGCAACATGCTGAAGCTAGTGACGCGCTTAGGTTTCAGCGTCGCCACCAGCGAGGAGGACAGCGCCCTCAAGCAAGTCGTGAAAGTCCTCTGAAATGGCCGAACTCCCGGAATTCATCGCTGCGTTGCGCGCCACCCTGCCGCAGCCGGTGGCACTCTGCGAAACCCATATTTCCTGGGTATTACTGGCCGGCGACTTGGCTTACAAGATCAAGAAACCGGTCAACTTCGGTTTCCTCGATTTCAGCACCCTGGGAAAGCGCGACTTCTATTGCCACGAGGAATTGCGCCTCAACCGCCGGCTCGCCCCGCAGCTTTATCTCGACGTGCTACCCATCACCGGCAGCGAAGCATCCCCGCAACTGGGGGGCGACGGGCCGATTCTCGACTACGCGGTAAAAATGCGCCGCTTCGCAGGCGGCCAACAACTCGACGCAATGCTCGCCGAAGGGCGCCTGGAAACCCGCCACATCGACGCCGTCGCGCAGCGCATCGCCGCGTTTCACGCCGCCCTACCCGCCGCCCCGGTCGACTCGTCATGGGGCAGCGCGGAAGCGGTACACCAGCCGGCTGCGCAAAATTTCACGCAGATCCGCGCCCGCTTGTGCGAGGCCGCCGACCTCGACCGCCTGCAAATCTTGGAGACCTGGAGCGAAAGCGAATTCCGCCAGCTGGGCGAGACCTTCGAGCAACGCCACCGCGACGGCTTCATCCGCGAATGCCACGGCGACCTGCATCTCGCCAACCTGGCTTGGTTCGGCGACGAAATCGTCCCCTTCGATTGCATCGATTTCAACGAAAACCTGCGCTGGATCGACGTCATCAGCGAAATCGCCTTCCTCGCCATGGACCTCCACGACCGCCAGCGTCCCGACCTGGCGTGGCGACTGCTCAACATCTACCTGGAACAAAGCGGCGATTACGCGGGGCTGGCGGTGTTGCGCTATTACCTGGTGTATCGCGCCCTGGTGCGCGCCAAGGTAGCCGCCCTGCGCGGCCCCGATGGGCTGGCGGGATGCCGCGACTACCTCAATCTGGCGTGCTCGTTCGTCACCCCACCCGCGCCGTTCCTGATCCTCACCCACGGCCTGTCCGGCTCGGGCAAAACCATCCTGGCCGGGCAGATGGCCGAAGCACTGGGCGCCATCCGCATCCGCTCCGACGTCGAGCGCAAACGCCTGCACGGCCTCGCCCCGCAAGACCGTAGCAACTCCCCGCTGGACGGCGGTCTGTACGGCCCGGACGGCCATCTCCGCACCTACCGGCGCTTGGCCGAACTAGCCGGAACCCTCCTTGCCGCAGACTATCCGGTAATCGTCGACGCGGCTTTCCTGAAACGGGAAGAACGTGACAACTTCGCCGCGCTGGCGGAGGAACGGGGGGCGCCCTGCTGCATCGTAGATTTGCAGGCTCCGCCGGAATTCCTGCGGGAGCGGGTCGCCTCAAGGGAACAAGTGGGAAACGACGCCTCGGAGGCCACCGTGGCGGTGCTGGAAAAACAACTGGGATTCGACGAATCCCTCGCTGAAAATGAAAAATGCCGGGCCATCCTGATGGATGCCCGGCATCTGGATGTTGCCGAGGTGCTTAGGCGCGTCCGGCAGCAAGCATGTCTTGAATCTGCATTTCCGCCAGCGCCCAGTAGCGCATCGGGTCACCGTTGAAACTGTCGCGCTCGGCGAGGTAGTAGGCGGCTTCCTGAATCATGTTGTAGCGCTGTTCGGCACTAATCCCCGACTTTTTCTTGGAAGCGGTCGCCTTCGCGGCGGGCTTCTTTGCAGCCGCGGCAGCCTTGGGGGCGGCGGCTTTCTTGGCAGCAGCAGGGGCTTTTTCAGCGGTTGCCTTGGGGGCTGCGGTTGCGGCCTTGCTAACAGGTTTCTTGGTCGTTGCCTTGGTAGTGGTATCAGCCATGGTATTTTCCTCCGGGATCAGGTAATGCAGCAATTTCAAAGAATAGACTAAGGGGAAAAAATTTACAAAGCGTAATTTTCCGGCGCCCTCATGACAACTGCATTACAGTTTACTGGAATCCGCTTTGCGAAGCGAGCGATCAGGTAAAACCAGATATTTCTCAGTGACATTGCGGCGATTCTGGATGAATTTTGAAACCGTGATTTCCTTGCCGTCCCGCGAAAAAACGATCTCGAAATACTGGTAATTCTTGAAAACTTCCTCGATGTTCAAATCCTGCCCCGGCTCCCAGGGGTTCTGGGCAGGATCGAAGTTCTCGAAATAATACGGCGTGCCCGGTTCGAAGCCGGCTGCCCCTGCGATTCCGGAAAAAACCAGGAGGAACAGGAAAAGCGCGCCGCCCACTAGACGCCTCATGCCGAACTCCTCGCCGTTTACGCCGTGCCGCCCACGGTCAGACTGTCCACCCGCAGGGTCGGCTGGCCGACGCCCACCGGCACGCTCTGGCCTTCCTTGCCGCAAGTGCCGACGCCGGGGTCGAGAGTCATGTCGTTGCCGATCATCGAGACGCGAGTCAGCACGTCCGGGCCGTTCCCGATCAGGGTGGCGCCCTTGACCGGATAGCTGATTTTGCCGTCCTCGATCATATAGGCTTCCGCCGCTGAAAACACGAACTTGCCGCTGGTAATGTCGACCTGCCCGCCGCCGAAATTGGCGGCATATAGACCGTGCTTCACGGAAGCGATGATTTCCTGGGGATCCTTGTCGCCGTTCAGCATGTAGGTGTTGGTCATGCGCGGAATGGGGATATGTGCATAGGACTCGCGGCGCGCGTTGCCGGTCGGTGCGACGCCCATCAGGCGGGCGTTGAGACTATCCTGCAAATAGCCGCGCAGGATGCCGTCCTCGATCAGCACCGTGCATTGGGTGGGATTGCCTTCGTCGTCGACGTTCAGCGAACCGCGCCGCCGTGCGATGGTGCCATCGTCGACCACCGTCACGCCGGCCGCCGCCACGCGCTCGCCGACCCGCCCGCTGAAGGCGGAGCTGCCCTTGCGGTTGAAGTCGCCCTCCAGGCCATGGCCGATGGCTTCGTGAAGCAGGATGCCGGGCCAGCCGGCGCCCAGCACCACCGTCATGGTGCCCGCCGGGGCGGGACGGGCGTTAAGGTTGATGATCGCTTGATGGACGGCTTTTTGCGCGTAATCGTGGAGGATTTCGTCGCTGAAATAAGCATAATCGAAACGTCCCCCGCCGCCCGCGCTGCCTTGTTCGCGCTTGCCGTCTTCCTCGGCGATCACGCTCAGCGAAACCCGCACCAGCGGCCGCACGTCGGCGGCCAGCAGGCCGTCGTTGCGCGAGATCAGCACCACTTCGTATTCACCGGCCAGCGACGCCATCACCTGGGTGATGCGCGGATCGAGGCTGCGCGCGTAGCGTTCCAACTTTTCCAGCAATGCGACTTTCTGGGTGTCCTTGAGGCTGGCGATGGGGTCGTGGGGCAGATACAACTCGCGCAACGCCGCGTTACGCAGGGCATGAGACGCCTGTCGTCCGCCACCCTGTGCAGCGATGGCGCGGGTAGCCTGGGCGGCGCCCATCAGGGCCGGCATACTGATGTCGTCGGAATAGGCGAAGGCGGTCTTCTCGCCGGTCACGGCGCGCACTCCCACGCCCTGGTCGATGTTGAAGCTGCCGGATTTCACCTGGCCTTCTTCGAGACTCCAGCTTTCGGCGCGGGTGTATTGAAAGTACAGGTCGGCATAATCGACGTCGTGGGTCATCATGTGGCCGAACACTTTGCCCAGCGATTTGACGTCGAGGCCGTAAGGCTTCAACAACGTCGCATCGGCAAGAGCAAACAGGGTGCCCGGTTCGGGGTTTTGGCTTGCGGTCATGATATTCCTTAAATTCGGGGGGGATTCTGGAGCGGCCTTGGCCGAGATTTCACTGGTTGATCGCGGCCAAGGCCGCTCCTACATCGCTTCGATTCAACATTGATGCAGGGTGCGGTGCGTCAGCGCCGGCAGACTCTTGCGCAGGCTGCTTTGGTAGTTGGGGTTGATTCCGGCGATTACCACCCCGGAACCGCGCGGCAGGCGGTCCAGCACCACGCCCCAGGGATCGACGATCATGCTGTTGCCGTGGGTTTCGCGACCGGAGAGGTGATAGCCGCCCTGCGCCGCGGCGACGACGTAGGCGAGGTTCTCGACGGCACGGGCGCGCACCAGGATTTCCCAGTGCGCCTTGCCGGTGGTTTCGGTGAAAGCGGCGGGCAGCACGATCACATCGACGTCGCCCATCGCCCGGTACAGTTCGGGGAAACGCAGGTCGTAGCAGATCGACAGGCCGACCTTGCCATACGGCGTTTCGACCACCACCACCTGGTCGCCCGGCTCGATGGTTTCCTCCTCGCGGTAGCGCTCGTTGCCCAGATCCAGGCCGAACAGGTGGATCTTGTCGTAGCGCGCCACCTGCTTGCCCTTGTCGTCGTAGACTAGGCAGGCATTGCGCACCTTGTTGGGGTCGCTGGCTTCAAGCGGCACGGAACCGCCGACCAGCCAGATTTTGTGCTGTTTGGCCATGCGGGCAAGGAATTTCTGGATCGGGCCTTTGCCTTCCGCCTCGCGCACCGCCAGCCGGTCGGCGTCCTTGCTCGCCATGATGGCGAAGAATTCCGGCAGCACCACCAGTTTCGCGCCTTGTGCGGCGGCCATGCCGATCAGGCGTTCCGCTTCGCTGAGATTGGCCGCGACGTTAGGCCCGGAAGCCATCTGCACGGCAGCCACGCGGCATCCGCCGGGCTGCGGTTTGACTTTGGCGGGCACGACGTTGCGTGCCTTGGTCTTGGCGACAGACGCTGCTTTGCTGGTCATTTTTTTCCTCGTGATGGTCTTGCAATCAATTCGACACGGATTTCTTCGCTACCCGGCAAATCGCCGGCCAGCTCGATGCGCGCGGCATCGACCGCCAGCGCGACCAGCCAGCCGCGCAACTCCTCGGCGCGCAGCAGGGCTTCCTCGCCGTTGCCGTGGTGCAGCACCAAGCGCCCGTCGGCTTCCCCCAGCCAGGCGGACACCGCTTGGCGCAAGGCCGGCTGGGCCAGCACAGCCGCGGCGGTGCGCGGCTGTTCCCAGAATTGTGGCGACACGCTGAAAGCCGGGCCGCACCAAGCGGGCGCCGCTAACAACGCCAGCACCAGGCTCGCCAAGTGGAGTTTCGGATTAAGGCAGCGGAGTTTCATTCGGTTCGACATGCGGGGCGATTTTCTCGACAAGCGGATTATCCCACGTTCCCAGGACAGTGTATTCATAGGCGGCGATCTGATCGAGCGGATCCTTGAGGAGTTTCTGCACCAGCAAGGCGGTGACGCCGATCACCGGGCTGGCCAGCAGCGCCCCGGCCAGCGACACGCTGGAGCCGATGGCGGGCACCACCCGCACCCGGATATTCTGGGTTTCCGCCGCCAGATCGGTTTCGCCTTTCATGGCGATCCGGGCGGCCGGCCCCTCGATGCGGAAATCGTCGCTGGACATTACGCCGCGGCGGGTCTTGAGGGTGCCGGTAATCTCGTCGAAGGCCAGGCCTTCGCTGAAGACGTCGCGGAAATCCAGGGTGATGCGGCGCGGCAAGGCTTGCAGGCTGAGGATGCCAAGCAGCTTGCCGATGCCCGGCTCGATCTTGGCGAACTGGCCGTTGTGCGCTTCCAGGCGCAGATTGCCGGAGAGGCTGGGATAATCGATGTCCTGCGGGCTACCCTGCCAGAACAATTGGCCGTCCAGTTTGGCGGTGCCGCTGCGCAAGGCATCCGGATAGCCCAGCCGCGCCAGGAACTTGCCCACGTCGTGGACGTCGAGGTGCACGTTAACGCGGGTGGTCGGCTTGCGCCGCCACGCCTGCCACACCCCGTCCATCGCCAGGGTGGCGTCGGGGTTGGCGAGCTTGAGAGATTCGATGCGCCAGTCGTCGCTTTCGTTGACCGCCTTGAGTTCCAGGCGCCCCAGCTTGTTGCGCTTGATCTGCAAATTGTCGACCACCACGTCGAGCGCCGGCAGGTTGCTTTCCGGGACGTGCTGCGCGACGCTGTCGCCGCTTTCGGGGAGCGACTCGGGAACGGTCAGGTATTTCATGCGCGCCTCGACGCGCCCCCGCCCTTCCGGCTTCCAGTTCACCTCGCCGGCCATTTCACGGCTTTGCACGGCGCTTTTCCAGTTTTCCCCGGAAGACTGCGCGGCGATTTTCACCGCGTTGAAGCGCTTGCCGAACACATCGAGTTGTTCGCACTTCAGGTTGATTCCCGCCACCCCCGGCCCGCTGCCGCCTTCCTGGCGGCGCAGTAGATCGCGCCAGGCGTCGAGATCGAGATAAGGCAGGTCGGCGTTCAGCCACACCCCGTTCTGCACCGGCTGGGCCGTTGCCGCGCCGAGATTGACCACGCCGCGCTCGATACGCGAACTGCCGTTTTCCGTGCGGCGCTGGAATTGCGCGCCGAGCAGCTTGCCGTAGGCCACCGTCCAGGTGTCGCCGCGCGGCGCGTTGAGGCGCCGCTCCAGGCGGAACGGCACGACTTCGGTGGTTTTCTTGGCAAACGGCGGCGGCAATCCGGAAGCCAGTCCGAGCAGGTTGGATTCCACCGAGAAATCGGCGTTTTTCTTGCGCACCAGGATCAGCCCCTGCCAGTCGGCCGCCCCCGACAACTGCTGGGCCAGCGGATGATCGAGCAGCTTGGCGATACCGGCAGCCCCGGCGCGGCCGCGCAGGTCGAGGCGCACGCTGCCGTCCTTCTGCGAGCCGCCGGCCAGCGTCACCCCGCCGCCCAGCGCCTGGAAAGTCAGGCCGGGAAACCTGACACTGGTGTCGGTGAAATCCACCTTGCCGTTAACTTGTTCGAGCATCGGCAATTCCTCGATCACCGCGACGCGGTTGTTGCTGAATTGCCAGGAACCGGCCACCTGGGTGTCGCGCGAATTGCGCAGGGGAATCTTGATCTTGAGTTGCAGGATGCCGTTGCCGGTGGCGCGCATCCCATCGGTGAAATTGTCGATCATCCCGGCAACCGGGCTTTGCTCGACGAAGCGCAGCATGTCGGCGGTCGGGCCGGCGGCATTGCCGTCGATCTCAAGGATTTCCCCGCCCGGCGCGAGCAGGTCGGGAATCGAGACGCGCACCTTGCCGATCTTCATCCCCCACGTATTGGCTGCCTGGGAGAGCACATCCATGCGCGCGCCGCGGAAAATCAGGTCGGCGCCGATGTTTTCCAGCTTCGGCCAGCCCGGCGCGTATTCCAGGGTGCCCCCGGTGATTTTGGCGACCACCTCGAAGATGCCTTTCTTGCCGTCGCTAAAAGGGAAATCGGCGAGATGGCCTTTCAAGCGCAGGCGCACGTCGCGCGAAGCGCCGCCGTAAACCGCGTGGGCCACCCAGTCGCGGGCGTCCGCCCCCACCACCAGGGGCAGATAGCGGCTCACCTGGCGGCCGTCGGCGCGATTCAAGTGGCCGGTCAGGTCGATCTCGCCGGGCGTGCCGGGAAGGTAGCGGTAGCTGCCGTAAGCGTTGCCGGCCAAATCGGCGTTGTTGAATTCGGCGCTGGACAGACGGAAATCCATGCCAGTCCCGCGCGCCTGCCAGGAGGCTTGCGCGGTCAGGTTGTCGAAACCCAGCGGCGCGGTAAACAGCCCGGCGAAATCGAGTTGCGCGCCTTTGCCCTTGAGATTCAAGGTGCCGCCTTTTTCGCTGGCGTCGAAATTGCCGCTGAAATTGGCGAAGCCGGGAATCTTCGTCCCGCCCTCGACCAGGCTGAAGGACTGAACGCCGAGATTCTCGAAACGCCCCTTGGCGCTGAAATTCTTGGGCGCCTGCCAGTCACCCTCCCATTTAACGCCCAGGTCGGAAAACACCCCCACCGGCTGGGCGCTGGCGAGCAAGGCGCGCTGTTCCGGGGAAAACGGCAGATGCGCTGCCAGCGCCGCCAGCGCGCCGAGATTCAGGCCACTGATGCGCAACTCGCCGCTTTCCGGCTTGCCCCCCTTCTCCGCCGAGTAGTGGGCGAACACATCGGCCGGCGGGAATGCCGCCCCGTCGGCGGCGGTAAACGCCAGCTTGCGGGCGCGGAATTCGAAACCCGGCGCCAAGTAGCGCCCCCCCAGCCGTCCGCCGATGGTTTGCAACTGCAGGCGCGGCAGGTCGGGAGCCAGGCGCGCGTCGATGTCCGACAGCGCCACCTCCGCCGTAACGTCGGCCACCCCCTGCTTGTCCGCGTTGAGCCACAGGGTCACTTGACCGTAGCCACGCTGGAGATCGAAGGGCAGGTCGAACCATTTGCCCCACCCCGCCAGATCGGTCTTATCCAGCGCCGCGTACAGCCCGCCGCGCCAGTCCAGCAATTCGTCGGCCTTCCTACCCAACAGGTCGCCGCGAATGTCCAGCGGCCCCGCCAGCCCCTCCGGCGGCACCGCGCGCAAGCCGAAGCGGTGATGACTGCCGCTGTTTTCCAGGCGGAAATTAAAGCTGTTCAGCATCAGCGGCGGGGCGCCGCGCAGGTCGTCGTTCCAGGAAATCGTCGCATCGCGCACGATGATGCGCTTTTGCGCCAGCAGCCAGTCGGCGAACCCCGGCTCCTCGTCGCTCTTGCCGACCTCGACGCCGCCCACGAAGAAATGCCCAGCGGCGTCGCGGCGCACCGCCAAGTTGGGATTGGAAAGTTCCAGGGTATGCAGGCGCAGGTCGCCCACCGCTACCGTCAGCCACGACAGCGTGGTTTCCACCCGCCCCAGCATCAGCGCCGGGCGGCCCTGGCGGTCGTGCACCGTCACATCGCGCAGCAGCAGATAGGGGCGCAAGGCATGCCAACCGGCGCCGATCTCGCCGATGGTCACCCGCTGCCCGGCGCCCTTGCTGATCGACACCGCGATGTCCTCACGGTAGTCGCCGATATGCGGCAACACCCAGTAGCGCAAGCCCATCACCATCGCGACGAACGCCAGCCACGCCGCCACCAGGAGGTAGGCGGCGAGACGGATCAGCCGGCGGACGGAGGATTTCAACATGAAAAAAACGCTATACGCAAAACAGGCTTGCGGCGGGGAATTCCGCGATGAAGCACAGCCGCGATTATAGCCTGTTGGCGCGGAAATCCCGCATGTTTGGGCGGTTTTCGGTTTTTCCGGAATTGACGGGTATCACACTTCAATAATTAAAACAAGCTGTAATAAGTAACAGGATGGCAGGACGAGGGATTGTCGGCATAATCTGTGCGGTGAATTTTGCCTTAGTCCACCAGGAAATTCTTCGCTACCGCAGCCCGGATAGATACGAAAACGCAGCAACCTAAACATTGAGGATATCGTCAAACACGCTTGCGAGAGTAAGCCGGCATAAACAACCACATGAAAAAAATCACATTATTCAACCTGGAAAGTTCCGGCGAAGAATCCTACCAGCAGATCACCCCCTCCTCAGCCAGCGCGGTTGATACCCTTCGGGCTTTAGCCATCATTTTCGTGGTGTTGCATCATTTGCTTGCCTATGGAGGGATTAATTTCCCGGTACTCGGCGAAATCGGTGGCGTCTTGGGCGTCCAACTTTTTTTCCTTGTATCAGGCTTTCTGATTATTCAGAGCGCCGAAAAATATTCGTTGCCGGTATTTGCCATACACCGCTTTTTCAGGATTTTTCCTCCATATCTTGCTATTTATTTCACCGTCCTAATCGCCCGCTTGGTATTTGGCGATCCCATCGGCCCGGTTATCCGGCAACATACCCCATGGTTGCTTCTCAACGCTTTGAATCTGCAGTTTCTCCATCCCGTATCTGTTTTGCTCCTTGACGTATTGCACGTTGGATGGTCTTTAACGGTTGAGTTGGGCTGGTATCTGTTGGCGCCGCTGGTCGTTTATTGGTCAGGTGGCCGCCTGCGGAATTGGCTGGCTATTCTGGCGCTGGGATGGATTGTTTCCGTTGTCTGGGTGCTGGCAGGGCAGAATCACCTGCTTGATTTTCTGTACCTCGGCATGTTCGCAACCGCCGGGGTATCCCTTGATGCAGGAATATTTCGCGAAGCCATCGTGACCAACGCGCCCCCCGCACAAATGGCCTATTTCATTACTGGTGCGTGCCTGTATCGTTTTTCCCGACCACTGAGCCGTCTACCGCTCTCCATACTATGGCTTATCGCTGCGTTGATCCTGCCATTCCTGGTTCAATGGCACGACCTGCTGGGGTTTCGCCCAAATCCAATTTCCGCGATAGGGCTTTCCGCCTTGTTTCTGTGGGTAACAAGGGTAAATTATGGCGATGCGTTAACCTCTTGGCTTGCCAGAACGTCGTTTTCGATATATCTCGTTCATGTCCCCCTGCTAAGATTTGTCTTTGAATATCTGAAGCCAAATATATTTTTCGGATTGATTTTGGCGCTGACGTTAGTGGCCATCGCCGCAGAATTGGGTTACCGGTGGCTCGAAAAACCATCAATGGATTTCGGCAGAAAGCTTTCGAAACGAATCGTCCCAATTTCAATTGGGGAAAATCGTCCGCTGGCGCGCGCGGGGTATGGTAGTGAATGAACCCGCTGTTGCGGAAAATCCAGTTCAAGGCCTTCGCTGCCCAGCATCGCCGGTATGCTGATTGAATTCCCGACGGAATAGGGTTGTGATGGTCATGGCGGCACTTCATCTTTGAAGTGCGTAACTCGTTAACTACAAACGAATATGCCACACAAGCAATGTAGAAACATATCCACATTGCCGAAAGCCGTTTGTTACCCCCGACTCGTCATGCCAGGCTATGTCAAGACAAGCCATTTCAGGCTGCTGTCTAGGCCGCCTCGAGAACCTGGCTCCGGTAGCCCGACACGAAGCCGTCCTCATCCACGCGAAAAGTCACTTCGGGATGCTGGCATTGATTCTTCTTGAGCATTTCGCTCTGGAACTCCGGCAGGCAATCCTCGCAGTAGTCGTTCTTGATGCGGGTACGCACTCGCCTGGCCATTTGCTGCCATGCCAGATACTGTTGCTGGGTAAGACATTTCGATAGGTTGCACATAGCAAACTCACGATAATTTCACTAAATTCACAGTCTTGGGATGAACCGATATTTTTCAAGCCCCATGACAGAAGAATATTTCATGCCGGCTTGAAAGAACCGCTTTACCCCGGTTTTGCGGGCCGCGCGACTTCATGCAAATCCGCTCAAACTCGCCAGCCCTCCTACCTGCCTTCAGTCAGCTAATATGAATAAAGGTTCCCTAATGCTGCCGTTGCGATGGGCGCCTGCACGGCACCGATACGATTCACTTGGGAGAATGCCATGATCAAGAATCCCCGAATCAGACGCACACTGTCCGTCGGCCTGCTGGCTGGGGGCGGAGTTCTGCTTTTCCTGGCTCCCGTCAATGCGTGGACAGGGTGGGTTTTACTGGGGTTGGGGGTAGCGCTGGAAGCTGCCGGCCTGATCTTCGCGCACCGCAAATGATGAGCGATTTTAAAGCGGGCCGGCGCCGCGACTGGGGTAAAGCAATGGGATATTGCGCGCTCATCCTGGCGGGAGGGATTTTGGCCGGCCCCAGCCATTCGCAAAACAGCAAGGAGAAAATCATGAACCTCACCTCACCGTCATTCAGCCACAACGGTACGATCCCGGCTCGCCATACCTGCGACGGGCAGAACCTGTCGCCGCCGCTGTCCTGGTCGGACCTGCCGGCCGGCACCAAAAGCCTGGTACTGATCGTCGACGACCCCGATGCGCCCGACCCGACCGCGCCGAAAACGACCTGGGTGCATTGGCTGGCGTACAACCTGCCGCCCAGCATTGCCGGGCTGGCGGAAGGAGGCGGCGCGCTTCCCGCCGGGACTTTGCAGGGACTGAACGATTGGCAACGCAGCGGATACGGCGGGCCGTGCCCGCTTATCGGGACACACCGCTATTTCCACAAGCTGTACGCCCTGGATACGTTGCTGCCGGACCTGAAAACCCCCACCAAGGCAACCCTGGAACAAGCCCTGCGCGGACACGTCATCGATCATGCCGAACTGGTGGGGCGCTACCAGCGCAAACGCTGAATGGCTCCGCCGCGACGACGGAACCGCATCCGCCAATAGCCGGCGCTACCGTGAAGAAGTAGCTGCTTTGTTGGCACCATCAGGCTGCCGGCAAAGCGTATCCTGATACGCGCTGATTTTCAGCTATTGGTTCGGTTCTTCGGAGCGGCCTTGGCCGCGATTGCGGTGCCTCTTCGTGATACCTTCTGTCGCGGGCAAGCCACGCTCCTACAGGATAAAGAGTCATTTATTTGAAA
>Ga0208371_1000084_pt1 | contig 41878 bp, 31 predicted proteins | sample SubbioCR12Aug_1A_FD_184827 | JGI IMG/M metagenome (GOLD analysis project Ga0208371, IMG submission 184827) | Serpentinite rock and fluid subsurface biosphere microbial communities from McLaughlin Reserve, California, USA - CR12Aug_1A (SPAdes) | ecosystem: Environmental > Terrestrial > Deep... | reverse complement strand
CGATCTGGGCGGTGAGGACTTGGTTGCCGCGCCCGAAGACGGTGAATTCGTAGCGGCTGCCGTCGCGGAAGCGGATGACGCTGGTACTGCCGGTGCCAGTGCCGTTGCTCGTGCCTTCGGCGCCTTCCACGCCGGGTAGGCCGGGGTTGGGGCGGTAGACGTTGTCGAGGCCTTTGGCGAGGATCCAGCGGTGTCCCTGCGGGCTCATCAGGACCATGGCGGCAGCACTGAGGCTCAACTGCCATTCGGTGTTGAGGTAGGTGCCCCGCCCGAACGGGCCGATCCGGTCGGTCAGGGAGTTGTAGCGGCAGCCGAGGTTGGCCGGCAGGAGGGCGTTCACGCCCAGGACGTGGCCGCGCATTACCAGCGAGGCGCCGGTGCCGTAGATGACCGGGTTCTCGCTGCACGGATCGGGTTCCGGCTGCTGCTCGGGCGCGGGCTTGGCCGGCTGCTCGGGCGGGGGCGCGTCGGCGGGCGGGACTCTGGTCGGGTCACCGGGTGGGCTGCTGGTCGGGCTGCTGGGCGCGTTGTCGCCGCCGCCGGGCGGGCTGTTGCCGCTCGGGCCGCCACCGCTGCCCGTGCCGCTCGGGTCGCTGCCGTCATCGCTGCCGGGCGGGCCGGACGGCGGGGGGTTGGGCGGCGGGCCGCTCGGGTTGGGCGGCGGCGGCGGGCTGGCGGTGGTGGCGCCGCAGCAGAATTTGGGGATGCCGACGCCGGGGTCGGAGACGATGGACTTGCCGTCGTCCGAGACGGTGCCCTGCCCCATGATCCGCCATTGGTTGGAGTTGGCGTCGGGGGTGATCGATTCGTCGTAGTACCACAGGTCGGCTTTCTCGCCGGGGAGCGCGCCCATGTCGTTCATCATGGTGACGGGGATCGGTTGGCTGGGTGTGGCGCCGCCTTCGCGGAAGAAGTAGTAGAGGTAGACGGTCTTGGCGTTGACGCCGGGCGGCAGCGGTTTGATCGGGAGTTTGTCGGCGGCGACGGTGCGGACGCTGACTTTGTCGATGGGTTGGCCGTTCCACCCCATGAGGACGGCGCCTTGCGGGATGTTGAGGGCGTAGTCGGGCAGGTCGGGGTTGGTGACGCTGACGGCTTGGCCGGGGACGATGACGGTCGATTTGGTGACGTCGACGGCTTGGATGTAGGAGGTGAGCGCGCGGTTGTCCTGGCCGGCATTGATCATGACCGGCATGGCGATCGCGGAGGGGTATTGGGTGGTGGCGCTGTTGTTGGTGTGGCCGTCGATCAGCAGTACCTGGTCGCCGGCTGTGCCGGGGTTGACGATGCGGTAGTTGCCGCTGGCGTCGGTGGTGGTTTCCTGGCCGTTCAGGCGGATCCGTGCGCCGACGAAGGGGCTGTCGTCGTCGGCGTGGAGGACGAGGCCGCTGACGCTGGTGGCGTCGACGGGGAGGACGGTGAGTTTGACGGTTTTGCTGCGGCTGGCGCTGCCTTGGTCGAGCGGGCCGCTGCCGGTGAGGGTGACGTTGTAGTCGCCGGGGGCGACCGCAGGGCCGGCGCTGAAGGTGACGGTGGCCGGGGTGTAGTTGGTGAGCCGGGGCGGGTTGGCTTGCCAGGCGATGCCGGCGGGCAGGCCGGTGACGCTCAAGGTGACGGCTTGGCCGTAGTCGGCGAGTCCGTTGCTGGCGAGTTTGACCCGTACGCCGGCGGCGCCGCCGCGCGGGAGTTGGGCGGCGGCGGGGTCGAGCTGGAGGTCGAAGTCTTGTTGCGATTTGACGGTATAGGGGATGGGGCTCACGCCCGTGCCTTTGGCGGTGGTGACGCTGACCGGGCCGCTGCTGGCCTTGACCGGGACGATGACTTTGAGTTCGGTGGCGCTGGCGGCGGCGACGGTGGCGCGTTCGCCGTTGAAGCGCACGTCGTTGCCGCTGGGGGTGGCGGAGAATTGGCTGCCCTGGAGGGTGACGGCGCTGCCGACCGGGCCGCTGGCGGGGTTGAGGCCGACGATCTGGGGGGCGGCGCTCAGGAGGGTGAGGTTGAGGGTGTTGGATTTCTGGCCGTCGGGGTTGACGACTTGGATGAGTTGGCTGCCGGGGGCGGCGGCGAGGCTGCCGGGCAGGGTGGCGCTGAGGTGGCCGGCGTCCTGGTAGACGCTGGGCAGGGTTTGGCCGCCGGCGAGTATTTGGGCGCCGTTGACGAAGCCGCTTCCGCTGAGGCTCAAGAGCTTGGCCTGGCCGTCGGCGATGACGCTCGGCGGGGCGATGGCGGTGAGGCTCAGGGCGGGGGCGATGGTGAGGGCGAGGCTGCCGGGGTAGCGGCCGGGGGCGCTGGCTTTGAGGGTGGCGGGGCCGGCGGCGGTGGCGGTGACGGTAAAGGTGGCGCTGAGGCCGCCGGCGGGAATCTGGATGCTCGCCGGGGCGGTGATGCCGCCCGTGATGGCGAGGCTGACGGTGAGCCCCCCTGCTCCGGCGGGATCGGGCGAGGTGACGGTGACGGTCTGCGTTTTGCCGACGGCGAGGGTGGCGGCGGGGGCGCTTAAGACGAGGGTGCCGGCGCCTTTGACGGTGAGTTGGGTGGTCTGGGCGACGCGGGCGGGTTGGCCTTGGACGTCGGTGTAGGCGACGACGGCGCTGAGGGTGGTGGTGCCGGCGGCGAGGGTGGCGACGCTGCCGTCGGGGCCGATGGTGGCGACGTTGGGGTCGCTGCTGCTGAAGGTGGCTTGGCCGGTGAGGTCGAGGCTTGTGCCATCGCTGTAGATGCCGGTGACGCTTAGGCTGAAGCTGTCGTTGGACCAGGAGTTGGGGCTGTCGGGTACCAGGGTGAGGCCGATGGGTTCGGCGGGGCCGACGCTGACGGTGGCGCTGGCGGTGGTGCCGTTGAGGCTGGCGCCGATCCGGCTTTGCCCTTCGGCGAGGCTGCTGACGGGCAGGTCGGCGCCGAGTGCGCCGGCGGGGACGACGATGCCGGGCGGGACGGTGGCGACCGTGGGGGTGTCGCTGGTGAGGGCGACGCTGGCCGGGGTGTTGGGGGCGCGGTTTAAGCTGATTCGCAATACGCCGGGCCGCCCTTTGGGCAGTTTGAGCAGGGCGGGGTCGAGGCCGGCGACGCCGGGCGGCGGCGGCTGGATTTCGATGGCGGCGCTTTGGCTGCTGCCGTTGAGGGTGGCGCTGAGCTGGGCGTTTCCGGCCTGGAGGGCGGCGACGGGCAGGCTGGCCTGGGTTTGTCCGGCGGGGACGGTGAGGCTTGCCGGGGTGTCGATGATCGTCGGGGCGCTGTTGGCGATAGCGATGACGGTGTCGTTTTCTTGAACGATGTCGAGGCCGACTCCCAGGCTGCCGGTGGCGCCTTGTTGCAGGCTTAGGGGGTTGGGGGTGAGCGGGAGGAGGTGCGCCGCTTGCGGGCTGATGTGGATGCGGGCGGTCTTTTGTTCGCCGTTCAGGGCGGCGCTGAGGATGACGTCGCCGCTGTTTGTGCCGGTGGCGCTGAAGGTGGCTTGGGTTTGTCCGGCGGGGACGGTGACGCTGGCGGGGATTTGCAGGAGTGTGGCTTGGTCGACGCTTAAGGCGATGTCGGTGTTGTCGGGTTGGATGGCGTTGAGCTTGACGGTGAATGGGCCGTCGGCGCCGCTGGCTAAGGTGGCGGTCGCCGGTTCGAGGGCGGCGATCCGCGCTGGGACGGGGATGACTTGGATGAGGCTGGCGGCGCTGCCGCCGTTGAGGGCGGCGCTGATGCTGGTTTGGCCGAAGCCCACGGCGGTGAGGGCGATCGGGGTGCTGCTTTGGCCGGCGGGGATGGTGACGCTGGCGGGGTGCGTGACGATGCCGGTGGGGCTGGCGCTCAAGGGGATGAGGGTGTCTTTGGCGACGGCGGCGCTTAAGGTGAGGGTGAGGGTGGCGTTGCTGCCGAGGGTGAGGAGTTGGGTTGCGGGAACCAGGGCGACGACGCTGGGTTGGGTGGCGGCGACGGTGATTTGGCTGGTGGCGCTGCTGCCGTCGAGGCGGGCGGTGAGCGAGGTGGTGCCGCTGCGGGTGCCGGCGGTGACGGGGATGCTGACGCGGGTCTGGCCGGGGGGGACGCTGACGGTTTCGGGGGCGCTGATGAGGGGGGCGTCGCGGCCGCGGCCTTTGTCGTGGTCGTCGCGTTCGTTGTCGCGGGCTTCGCCGATGCGCAGGGTGATTTCGGTTTTATGGGCTTGCGGGGCGCTGAGGGTGGCGGTGAGTTGACCTTGGGCGCCGGGGGCGAGGCTGAGGCTGCCGGGCAATAGGCTGGCGAGGCTGGCCGGGCGTGCGGGTTTGACTCGGACGGCGGCGTCGGCTCGGCGGCCGTTGAGGCTGGCGGTGATCCGCGCTTCGCCGGGGCTTTTGGCGCTGACGGGGATGTCGATTCGGCTTTGGCCGGGGCGGTAGGCTTGGCTGGCGGGGACGCCGGCAATGCGTTCGTTGCTGCTGCTGAGGTTGAGTACGCCGCCGCTGACTGGGGTGGGGGCGAGTCGGGCGGTGAGGGTGCCGCTGGTTCCCGCTCCGAGTTTGAGCGGGTCGGGGCTGAGTTCGGTGGGCCGGGGCAGTACCGGGGTGCAATTGATGCCGAGGCTGAATTGGGCGGGGCTTCCTTTGTTGTCGGTCTTGTCTCGTTCGGCGGCGGGGACTTCGATGCGGAGTCGGTTGGTGTCGCTTAGTTCGACTTTGGTGCGGTAGGAGACGGCGCCGCTGAATTGCTTTTTACTGAGTAGGGTGCGGTCGTTGAGGGTGATGGTGGCGTCCCCTACCCTGCCCTTGCCGTCGGCTCGTCCGTTGTCGATTTGCAGGTAGCAGGGGGGGGTGACGCCGGCCGGGAGTTTGAAGCTGTCGGTGACGCTGCTGCCGGCTGCGTAGGTCTTGGGGCCGTAGATGCTTTGCAGTTCCTGCGCGGCGGGGGCTGGGGTGCGGTCGGTGGTGTCGGCCGGGGTCTCCAGCGGGGCAACCGTCGCCAATAGCAGGAACAGAGGCAGCAGCAGCCGGCGTAGCGAGCGGGGCCCTCTCTGGGCCAAGGGCTGGTAGTGGCTGGCGTTCATTGCTTCAAGCTCCCTCAAGTTCAAGACGTCGGTTCTTTTTTTATCGGTTATCGATGCGGATGCCGGTGCTGTCGATTCCCAAACGTTTCCGTGCCGGTGTGGCCTGGAAATATCGCTATCACCGGATTCGCGACTGGTCTCCTCTTGTTACCTTTTTGCGGCGCGTCGCGTATAGCAAAAAGGTAACGGGGGGAAATAGCCGATTTCTTCAGCCGGCGGGTTAATCCGTCACGTTGAAACGTAGGAACGTCGTAGCGGAGCTCTGCCCGCGACATCGCATTGCCACGAAGCAACGCTCTGGAAATCGCGGGCAAGCCCGCTCCTACGACTATCCTGTTTCATCAACAGGACTGCCTACTGGAATCCCGCCCCCAGCGATGCCAACACCATCGCCGGAACCTGGTATTCCTTTCCGCTGATGGTGTGCAACGTGGCCGTGGAGGACTTGCCCATAATCGCGGTCAGGGTAACTCGTTCCACCCGCTCGTTACCGGCGTAGCGGCTCATGACGTCGCCCAGGGCGGCGACGATGGTGTAAGTGGTCTGCGCTTGCAACACGCTCGGCCCTTGGGGCAGAGTCACCTGAACGCTGGAACTGGCACTCGTGGTACTACCGGTCAAGGCCGGGCTGACAACCGAAGTGGCGGCGCCGCTGGCCGGGGTCACCGTCAACTTGATGGTGTTGCCCACCGGCACGCCGGTGGTGGTGAAGGTGACGGTCACCGGATTGACGGTAGTTGCGGGCAGAACGATGTCGGCGTTGCCCGTCGGTGCCGCCGGGGCGGCAACGCCGGCAACACTGCTGATGGCCAGGGTAGGCGCACCGGCAACGAACACGCTACCGGGCAGATCGGTAGTGAATACGGGGTTCGTGGCGGATGTACGGGTAATCGCCGAGGCTTCCAGGCGGACACGGCCGGGAGCACCGGAGGCACCTCCTTGGTATGAACTTTGTGAACTGCCTACTGCCCCCCCTTGCGCTGAGACCGTACCATTACCCGAGATCGTGCTGGCGACGATCCGGATCGCTCCGCCGCTTCCGCCACCGCCAACCGCGCCGGCCCCAGCGCCATTAGCAGCGCCGCTGGCACTGCCATCGGCAAGAATTGAACCGGTCACGTTGACCGTCGTGGTTGAAGCGATCAGGATTGCCCCGCCACCGCCACCTCCGCCGGACCCTGCGAAGGTGGTGCCCCCCATCCCGCCGCCGCCACCGGAGCCACCGACCAATGGCAACAACACGGACGAGCCATAGCTTGCCCCCCCCATGCCGGAAACATCCTTGACCCCCACTGGGCCAGAGACGCCACAGTAAGTCGATGAACCTGCTTGGGAATAGCCACCGCCGCCGCCGCCGCAAGGATAGGAAACGTTGTACATAATGCCCGGCGTGGCTCCACCAGGCCCGACGCCTGAACCACCGATAACATTCGGTGCCAAGCCACCGCGCCCGCCATCGAATCCGCCCGGCCCCCCCGTTCCCGGAAGTCCGTCGTCGCCCAAATTGCCATCCCCTGCCGCGCCGGTATCGGCACTCTTGGCGGCACGAACATCGAGGACGCCGGCGATAGCCACGTCGCCGCTGGCAAGAATAACGACCGGCGTATTGGCGGAATTTTTCTTGAAGGTCACCGTCACTCCCACTGGGATGTTCACCGTGGTGAAGTTGAAGACACCCGACGGAGGAAGTTGGACTACCGTATTGACGGTCGGATTGAAGGGGCCGTCGACGCCGGTGCTTCCGCTATCGAATGCCGCCAGCGCCAGTCCAGGAACCACCGCGATAAAACAAACTGCCATCCACTGCCCAAGAACTCGTTTCATTTGCTGCTCCTTTACAAAGTTCAGAATCCCCATCAATGCTTCCACTGGCCCAGATCAATTACTTGGCATATACCGTAAACGTATTCGCCGGAACTGGTATGTCGCTGCTAATCCCTCCCGGAACCGCCACTTGCAATACGCGACTGCCGAGCGGTGCGCCATCGAGTACTTGGACGTCGATAGGAATTTGGGTTCCCGTCGAGTCCGCTACCGGAGTGCCGAATACGATAATTCCGTCAGGCGGCGTGAAAGCCACTGCCTGCACCTCATTGAAATTTCTGCCCCTGACAAGCAGGGTTACACGGTCGCCTTGCTTGGCCAGAATAGGCGTAACCGAATCCAGTTGCGGTGCGCCCACCCCAACCTGTAGCGTTCCTGTGAGGGCATCGGCAAAAGCGATGGTGCTGCCCGCTAATGTCGTGATTACGATTTTTCGTTTTCCTGTTGCGGCATCCGCCGCAATGGTCAGCGGAACACTGATACTGGTGCCGTCAGAGGCAATGGACGGGGTTCCCAACGTAATGCCATTCACCGGGTCCAGACGAATAGCACTGGCTTTATCAAGCCCAGCCCCACTAATCATCAGGGTTGCAGTAGCTCCGCGCATCAGTGCCGCAGGCGCCCGATCCAAAGCAACCGACCCCAGCGCCACACCGACAACCGATGCCTTCGCCAATATGGAAGTGCTGGCCGGTACTACGTCCTTTTGCAACGTTACGCCCAGCGCTCGCCCATATACCGGCAACGATTTTGATGACAAGGGTGGCGCGATGGATACGCCCAGCGGAGCGGAAAGCACCGGCGAAACCGGCGAAGGCGCGCTATTCACCAGCGTCAGCGTATTGCCGGGCAGCAGATCGGAACCACTTTGGCCGGTTGGCGCAGTTACCGTTACCAGACGCGGCCCGGTCGCCGCCGAGGCCAAGGCGGAAATGCTCACAGTAGCCTGAGTTCCCTGAGCATTGACGACTGACGGCACCCCGACCGTTATGCCGGTGCCAGGGATAATATTGACTGCACTGATATTTTGGAGGTTGGCACCATACACGTTCAGCACTTTCGGTACTTGACCGACTTGCAGCACGATAGGGTCGATACCGTCGATTCTGGGCAGCGGCACCGAGACGGAAAACCTATCGCCATCGCCCTGCGCAAACGGCACTCTTGCGCTTCCGGCCAATACGGTGATTGCCCGCACGGTTTGCGGTGCATCGGCGGCAATGGTCAAATCGACCGTCACCGTTTTGCCGTCGGCTGAAACAGCCGGTGCGCCTGCGGTAATTCCGGTGGCTGGCGCAAATTGCACCGCACTAACCCCATTCAGATCGGAACCTTGCAACACCAGCGACATGCTGCTGCCGATAATGCCTACTTTGGGGCTAATGCCCGTCACCGTCCTGCCGAAAGTAACGCCAACGGTAGGTGACGTTTTAAACATCGGCGCCCCAGACGGGGTCGAGGAAGCCAACGTCACCCCCAAAGGCGCCGACACAAACGGCGCAAAAGTCTGGCCAGCCTGGAGCGCCACGGTGAAGGTATTGGCGGGTACAGGGGCGCTGCTACTACTCCCGCTAGGCGCGTTTAACACCACTGTGCGTTGCCCTAACGCGGCGTCAGGGGCAATGGCAATCTGGGTCGTAAGCGCTGTGCCATCGGCACTCAATGTGGGCAAACCACCAAAGCTTATTCCTTGTATGGGAAGGATGGCGATAGATTGGACACCCGACAAATTGCGCCCACGAACCGTAAGAATAACGTTGGTTCCGACCACTCCGACTAGCGGATCAACAGATTGAATTTCGGGTGCCGGCGGACCGACAAGAAAGCGGTCGGCATTGGGAATGGAAGGGATTAAGGCAACACCCAAAGTATCCTTGACCACCAGGCGGTGCACAATCGCAGGCGCGTCGGCAGCGACAACAATTGGTAACGAAAGGGATTTGCCATCCGGGGCAGGCTGAGGCGTCCCCAAAGTCACCCCATCAGATGGAGAAACAGCAACGCTGCCAACCGTCTCCAAACCTGCGCCAGTCAAGGTGAGGGTGGCGGTTGTACCCACCGCGACAAATTGCGGCGACACGCCTCCCAAATACTTGCCAACGGCCACACCGAGAATGCCGCGCAACATTTGCGGAACTCCGCTTCCGGTACTTTGCGGCGGCGTAAACAATACCCCCAACGGCGCGGCATAGCCGGTACTAATGCCGACGAACTCCGAGGTAACGTATACGGGAATTGAGGTACTCGCCATTCCCGCTGAAGAAAGCGTAATCGCCGAAACGCCCGCAGCAACGCCTTTTACTGACGCAATCGCGGCAGTATCTCCCGCCCGGATCGTGACCGTGGCGGGCGACACGGCGATATTTTGATTCGTCGCGACCAGCGTGATGACGTTATCCACGACATCAGGCTTGGAAAGGCGAATGGTGAAATTGCGCCCCACGTTATCCGGGGGTATTGCCAGCGGCATCGGTTCAACCAGCATTTTTGGAGGCACACCGACGATGCTGATGTTGGCAGTGGTCACGCCAGCAGCCGAGGCGATCTTGAAGCTCTGCTGACCAACTGTAGCGTCCTGCGCTACAGTCAAGAAAAATGAAATTTGTGTGGAACCGGCAAGAACAGCGGATACGTCCAGTGCGGCGGCAGAAGGAGTGACCGCAGCCCCGCTCAATCCGGTGCCTACGATGGTTACCAACGCGGTCTGCCCCGGCTGGACCGATGCAGGCGTAATGGACGTGATCGTGGGGACAAGCACGGCCCCAGCCCCCGAGGAAGTAACCTGCAACAAGTTGCCGACGGCGTCAAAGAGATACTCGGTTGCCTGCCCTTGTCCGCCGATCGAGCGGATCAGACGACCAAGGGCGTCATAGTCGTAACGCTCCTGACTGGAATGAACAATCAGCGAAGAGCCAAGCAAGCATAAGGTAAATGCCCACCAGACTCTCTTCCATGCAACCAATCTGCCGTCAATTTTGTCGTTGCGCATAATGATTATGAGGCCGTTCTCTCACCATGAATTTGATGCATTCAACTACGGAACATCCTATCAGCAGCCTTTTAGAAACCACCCTTTGTCATGAAGGCGATCCAAGACACCAAGTCGGAATACCGAGAAGGGAAATAATGCTTCGAAAGAAGGTCCGAAAAAATCGGCACAACCCGTTTCACCAGCATGGCTCCGCTCCCTGTTTTTTTATTCTTCATCATGTACTGGGTTTGCATTTTGCCAACTTCGCAACGGCACGACAACCTGTCACTTTTAACAGCTATTCAATGAGATAATTTTGTGATATCGCGCGCTCAAACCCTTAATCACATTTATGACAAAGTTATATCATTTGGAATTTAGCAAGAAAAATTTCTTTCATTAACAGCTAACACATATCATTTAATTTTAATTCCACCCTCAAGCCGAGGCAGACGGAACAAGGTGAGCAACAAAAACGCTATGCAGTTCAAAAACCACCCCCGCCCATAGTGTGTGAAGCACCACAACAACCCTATGCACACCAGCGAGTTAAATACATTGATGCCGATTTTTTTTAGTACCAGCTTGAGCATGCCCCATAGACGATGAAGTGTTGCAACGCACCTCCGCATTTCTCTAACATTTATGTTTTATATTTTGCTAGAATAAAAAACGAACTGCCGCCCATTTTTGAAATTCATTGATTCACGCATTACAACATTGCGTTAACAACAAATGCCTCTCATGGAGTTAGTTTATGTGAAACATATTCTTATTTTTTAGGGACACACTATGTAATTTGCAACAAAATATGTCTTTTTTTAAAAAATCACCCTTAGTAGCCGACGAATAAATGGCAAACACCCCTGAGGATATTTGCCGCCTCGGCGTATGGTTTCGCTTGTCTCAGCCAAGAATATGACTAGGGTAAGGCCCGTAAATATCGTGAAGAAATTCGGCGGTATCGGGAGCAAAGTATGGAAGCACGAGGCATCGAACATGAGGCCATTGTAAAAAGAAGACTTTGCGTTGCAAGGCAACGCTCATCGCTGGGTTAACCGCGTTCGACGTATTTTTGATACAGCAGGAAAACGATTGGCAATTACTTACTTAAGCTTGGTGCGTCTCACCCCGGCAACCATAATTTGGTACGCTGCCAACCTACTAAAATGGGCGCGAAGAATACCGTTCCGTTGCATTCAAAATGCCATTTCCCGCCCCCTCATTTGTTACCTGGCTTTTGGCTGCCCAGGTGCATGCTTCGCCGACTCCACCACGGACATCTACCTCTCTTATGACCCGCAAGGCATTCCCCGCTTCTCCAACCAAGCCTACGATGCCACCTATCGATTATTTCTTAGGGCCGACCTACCAGACCATGAAGCAAAAACCATGGCGCCAAATAGGCAATTAGTGGAAAAATTGGCGGCTCAGAAGGAAATCGCTTATCAGACCCGGATCGCCGCACAAAAATACGGTGTTGAACCTGCGCTTATCTTTGCTTTGATTAACCGTGAATCGGGGTTCAACATGAATGCCATCTCCAGAAAAGGGGCCATCGGCGCCATGCAATTGCTGCCTGAAACGGCAAAACGATATGGGACACGCGCTCCCGCCATTGCGGCGCAAAACATAGATGCGGGAACCCATTACCTGCGAGATTTGTTGCGCCTTTTCGACGGGAACCTTGCTCTGGCGCTTGCTGCTTACAATGCAGGAGAGGGGTCGGTAAACCGCCACGGCAAAAATATTCCCCCGTTCAAGGAGACGATGTTGTACGTCCCATCGATACTCACGAAATATCAGGAATACAAAAGCGTCATAAGTATGCAAGAACCTACAGTTGCACGAACTCTCCAGCCAACAATAGAAATTATTCGTTAATTACCACCACCCATTAAATGAAAACCGCCCCCAAAAAACTGCCTGATTCCGTTTGTACTTTTCCCTGTCGCATCGCCGGCTTCACACTGCTCGAATTGCTGGTCGTCGTCGCTATTATTGGTCTCCTGACCGCATATGTCGGGCCGCGTTTCTTTTCACAGGTCGGCAAATCCGAAGTTACCACTGCGCGCGCTCAAATAAATGCTTTTCATAAAGCACTGGATAACTTCCGACTTGATACAGGGCATTATCCGAGTTCCGAACTCGGACTGAATGCATTAATTCTCCGACCGGGCAACGAGCCAAAGTGGAACGGCCCGTATCTCGAAAAAGAAATCCCACCAGACCCGTGGGGCAAGCCCTACGTTTACCATTCTCCTGGCCAGAAAGGTGATTACGACCTTATTTCCTACGGCAAAGACGGTGTGCCTGGTGGCACCGAAGAAGCTGCAGACATCAGCAATTAGATTCGACTTCCATGCGTTACGAAATTCGCGGACTCAGTTCAGATAGGGTGACAACGCTGTTCGTCGATGCGGCAAACGAATCGGATGCCCGACGCCACGCGGCGGCGCAGTCTCTGAGAGTCTTGTCGATTAAGCAAAAGAATCAATCTGCCGGACTTCGTCTCACAAGACACAAACACAATTTCTCCCTCATTTTATTCACGCAGGAACTCTTGGCTCTTTTGGAAGCTGGACTAACAGTCGTAGAAGGAATCGATACGCTTCTGGACAACAAACATCGCCCGGAAGCGCACAATGTACTGACCCGTCTTCATCAAAACCTTCTGGAAGGAAAAAGTTTCTCTGGAGCATTGGGAGACGTGACGGAAATTTTCCCGCCTCTCTATGTAAGCATTGTGCGGGCTGCGGAACGCACCAGTAATCTTCCTGAAGCACTGGGCCGCTATATCGATTATCAAGTGCGCCTCGACTCAGTCAAAGCCAAGGTAATCAGCGCCTCGATTTATCCGGTTATTTTGCTGGTTGTCGGTAGCGGGGTAGCTCTCTTCCTGATGGGGTATGTGGTACCGCGCTTTGCAAGCGTCTACCAGGGGACGGGACGTCAGTTACCGTGGATGTCGTCCCTCTTGATGGACTGGGGTAATCTGGTCAGCAAGCACCGCCATGAAGTTTTTAGCGGGATGCTGGCTACGTTGGCGATAACAGGGCTGGCAATACGACAACTTCTCCGACAAGGCGGCATTGTTCGCCTTCTACAGCACATTCCATTCTTCGCCGAAAGCATCAAGATTTTCCAATTGGCAAGGCTCTACCTCACACTGGGTATGCTGCTGGACGGTGGACTACCCATAGTCCAAAGTCTCAATTTAGTCGGTCCAACCCTTTCTCCAGAACTGCGGGGCCGCGCTGAAAATGCAACGCAAGCCATTCAACGTGGCGAGAGTATTTCGCAAGCGCTAAACCGCTTCGCCTTGACGACTCCCGTCGGTTTGCGCATGTTGCGCGTGGGTGAGCAGTCAGGCCGGATTGGCGAAATGATGACGCGAACTGCAAAATTCTACGATGGTGAAATCAGTCGTTCCATTGAGTGGTTTTCGAAAATTTTCGAGCCTGTGTTGATGGCAGCCATCGGTGTCGTTGTCGGGACAATTGTCATTCTCCTCTATATGCCGATTTTCGACTTGGCTGGAAGCCTGCAATGAATCTAGCCGACGTGGTTTCCCCCTTAAATCCAGTGATAATCCGGCACGCACATGAGCGCGCCAGAGAGCTAGGAACCTCCGTTTTTATCGCACTCGAGGAAAGCACGGGATGGGAACCCCGACGATTACTGGGTGAACTGGCGGTATGCTTTGGTTTCAAGGTCGCTGAAGCGCTCGACATGCACCAGTGGACTGGAGCGTTCGATCTCCTCCCATTACCCAAAGCCTTACAAAAGGAATGCGCTTTATTCCGAACTGATCAAGAAATAATTGCCGTTATTCCTGACCCTTTTGACCAAGCTCTGCAACTGTGGCTCGAATCTCGAGCTCAAACGCTCCCCGAATTCCGCTTGGCCCTACGTGCCGATATCGCCACTTATCTCGCACAGCAGGAGGAGTCTGCTCGGGCCATCGAGAATGTCGATACCATCGCCGATCTCACCAGGGTGTCCAGTCATTCAGTTGAACAACTGTCGCTGAAAACCATTAGCGAGGATACAAGCCCTATTGTTCGGATTGTGAATTCGACCCTATACGACGCACTCAAAGCAGGCGCCAGCGATATTCACATAGAAACCGGGCGCTCGGGTATCGTCGTCAAATATCGCATCGATGGTGTACTTGACTTGATATCGACCATCAACGGGTTGGAAACTGCGGAGCAGGTTATCTCCCGTATCAAAGTCATGGCCGAACTGGACATCGCTGAGCGCCGAGTGCCGCAGGACGGGCGTTTCAAGATCGCGATACGCGGACGCGACATCGATCTGCGCGTTTCCATCATGCCCTGCATCCACGGGGAAGATGCGGTTATTCGAATACTCGACAAACATGCCATTGTCCCTACCGGATCACGTTTAACGCTCGACCTCCTTCGCTTCAGCGATTCAGATCTTGTGTCCGTGCGACGCCTTGCCCTGCAATCCTACGGAATGCTACTCGTGACGGGTCCGACCGGTAGCGGCAAAACAACCACGCTCTACGCCGCTCTATCCGAGATCAACCGCGGACACGATAAAGTCGTCACCATCGAAGACCCTGTCGAATATGAGCTTCCCGGCGTATTGCAGATCCCCGTCAACGAGAAAAAAGGACTCACTTTTGCCAAGGGTTTGCGCTCAATTCTTCGACACGACCCTGACAAAATCATGGTAGGGGAAATTCGCGATGCCGAAACTGCCGAGATTGCCGTGCAATCGGCGCTTACCGGCCATCTCGTACTAACCACGGTTCATGCCAACAATGTATTCGACGTGTTCAACCGTTTCGCCCATATGGGAATCGATCCGTATTCGCTAACCTCGGCACTAAACGGAGTGTGGGCGCAACGTTTGATCCGCACGGTTTGCGGACGCTGTGGCGTCGAATACCAGCCGACGGAAGAGGAGCTTTCGGCTCTTGATCTTGCACATGACCAAGCACACGAATTCCGTTTCCGCAAAGGCATCGGCTGCGGCGACTGTCGCGGCACAGGTTACAAAGGCCGCCGCGCGATTGCTGAGATTTTGACCCTCAACGACCATCTACGGGAGTTGATCGCGGCCAAGAGTTCAATCATTACCATCAAACAAGAGGCCGTCAAAAACGGCACCCGTTTCCTGCGGCAAGCAGCTCTAGACTTGGTTCGCCAAGGCGAAACCACATTTGAAGAGGTCGAACGTGTCACGCTTCGCGTCTGAGCGCATCCACTTGTCGGTAGAAAACGACCGTATCGCCTTGGTGAAAATCTCAGGACGCCTTCACCCACGGATAGAAGCCGAAGATACATTAGCAATTCCGACTGAACCTAACACCCCTGAAATCGGCCTGGAAGCCCTAGGAAGGCTGCTTGCCGGCAAGCCGTGGCAACGTGCGGATGTCCATGTGGTGCTCTCCGATCTGCTAGTGCGGTATTTCGTCGTTGACATTACTCCCGGCTTGCAAAACCTGAACGAACTTCAGCAACTGGTTGCTGCCCGGTTTGAGGACACCTACGGTCTTGTCGCTGAAGATTGGGAGATAAACGCAGACCTTAACCCGCTGACATCCCGCCTGCTTGCCTGTGCGATAGATCGCCGGCTAATCACGGGGCTGCGGCAGATCATCGGAAAGCCAGACTACCGACTCGTTTCTGTTCAACCATTTTTGGTCAGGGAATTCAACCACTGGCGGCGTCAAATCGGCAAAACGACCACTTGGTTTGCCGCTGTCGAACGAAACAGTCTTTCCTTGGCATTAATTGATCGTGGCAACTTGCAAACTTTGCGTACCCACCAAGGTATCGACAACCTGTACGCAACGCTCCCCCAACTCATGGCACGCGACCAAATGCTTTTCGGAACATCCGAATCCGCCTTGCATCTATCGGTCGCAGGCATCGGGGTATCGCCATCCCCCAACGAGATTCCACACCAGCGAAATTCCGCCATTATTTCCTTGGGGATGGAACTCTGGCCGGGGCGCACCAAAAACTGGTCCCAGAACTACCGTTTAGCCTTGTCTGGAGTATGGCAATGAATCGGATAATGATTGATTTTGCCGGGCGCGGAAAGGTAGTCGGCCTGAGGTTACTCCTTATTTTTGTCGCGTCGGTTTTAATGTTAGTCGCGACAATTTGGGAATTTCATACAAAAAACATCGAAATGAATGCTGTGGGGCAGCGGGAGGAAAAAGCACGGTTTTTTCTCGAACGAGTCAGGCTCGCGGAAACATTGCCGACAGAATCCATTTCCTTACCGGCAATCGAGGCAATCAATTACGCTGTATCTCAAATGAATCTACCTTGGGGTGAGCTATTTGGGACGTTCGAAGCACACCAGAACAAAGGGGTTGCCCTTATCGGGTTGGACCCGAATGGGCAAAAACAACTTCTCTCGATTGTTGCGGAAGCAAAAACGCCGGAAGACATGGTCGATTATCTCGGAGCGCTCGCATCAGATAAGTTTTTTTATCAGGTGATACTCACCAAACACGAGATCAACGAGCAGGATACGAATCGTCCAATTCGTTTCACTATGGAAGCCCGTTGGATATCGGGGATATGAAGACTCATCCAAAATTACTAATCCAACTCTGGCTAAACCGCTTAGGCCTTCTTCCTATCGGTACCCTATTTCTTATTCTACTTGCTCTGTGGCTGCATTTTATTGCAACCCCCCGTGTACAGGAAAGAATCGAAGCACATCACGCAAATCTCTTGAGATTGGCGTCCGAAGAAAAGAATCTTCACAATTCGAATGGAAGCCCAAAGTCCATAGAGCAATCCCTCCGCCAATCGCGATATGCGGATTTCCGCAATCACCTGACAGAGAAAAACGAACTTCCCGGCATTATCAGAACGATGTTTACCATAGCATCCAACAACCATTTGCAGCTCACCCAAATGGATTACAAACTTGGTACCGATCAAGCCGGGCAATATCGCGCATATCGCCTTACCGCCCCGATCAAAGGTTCTTATGGAGACATCCGTCGCTTTGCGAAGGATATTTTAGAGAAAATTCCCGCTACGGCTCTCGAAGAAATCAGCTTTAAACGAGACAACATTGGTACCGAGATCACGGAATCAAAATTGCGTTTTACCATCTTTCTCAAAGAAGAAGGCTGATTCATGCAACCGAAAGTCCGCTGGACGATCCTGCTCACACTATTGACACTTTCCGCCGGATTGGTCTTGTTTGGAGATGAACCTCGCTCGGAAAAACTCAACAGTATCGTCGACTCTACTACGTCAGTTGCCGAAAAACGAGGAATCGACGCTAGCAATTTCAAGCAATCAAACGGGAGGAGTTCGCCGCTCCAAACCAATCCCACCGACAAAGATCAACAGGAAATTTTGGCGATCCGTCCACGAATATCGGACGCTGAAACGGCTGAGGCTTTCATCGCAAGGAATTGGACCCTTCCCCCTCTATCCCTTCCACCACCGCCACCGACTGCTCCACCGCTGCCATTCTCCTTCCTGGGAAAAAAGTTCGAGGACGGAATTTGGGAAGTTTTTCTAGGAGAACAGGACAACACCTATGTCGTAAAGGAACACGACGTCCTCAACCAACACTACATCATTGAAGCCATTCACCCCCCGACGATGACGATTACCTACACCCCACTTCAACAGCAGCAAACTCTTGCTATTGGTGACGCCCAATGACAAAAATCTCCGCCAAGACCTTTGCTCAAGTCTTTATGCTCACGTTGTTCCTTAGCGGGTGCGCCGGTCAATCTGCCCATCTGGAAGGCTTGCATCTGCTAGCTGAAGGAAAAGAGGAAGAGGGTTTATTGAAACTGCGTATCGCAGTTAATGAGGCACCTACGAACGCTGAATTCAGGGTTTCATACTTGCGTTTACGAGACAAAACAATTGCGATTTGGCTCGATCAAGCAAACAGCGCCCAAGCATCAAATCAGGGCGCAGCAGCAGAGAAACTTTTACGCCGGGTACTGACAATAGATCCCGGCAATGCTCGCGCCAAGGCCGGGCTGGAGGATATGGTTCGAGAGGCCCGCTACCGAGACCTCATGACCGAGGCTGAGGAATTCTGGGCCAAGGGGGATGGCAATGCCGCACTTGCGCGACTCCGTACGATCCTTTCTGAAGCACCTAAGCACGTAGTTGCGCGAAAACTCCGGCAGACTATTCAGCAGCAAAAAGAACAACCGCCAGTAGATCAAAAACTTTCAGCATCCTTAAAAAAGCCCATCACCATTGAATTCAAGGATGCACCACTCAAACAGGTTTTCGAGGTTCTTTCACGAACTTCCGGACTCAATTTCGTTTTTGACAAAGATATCAAAACCGACCAGAAAACAACGATCTTCCTTCGAGACAGCACGATCGAGAATGCGGTGAATGTACTTCTCCTTACCAACCAGTTAGAGCAACGCATACTCGACAAGAGTTCGATTCTCATCTACCCCAACACTCCCGCCAAAGCACGGGATTATCAACCACTGACGGTCAAGACTTTTTTTCTCGGTAATGGAGATATCAAAGCCGCTGCCAACACCCTCAAGACCATTCTCAAGGCGAAAGATATTGTGGTTGATGAACGGCAAAACATGATCGTCCTACGGGATACCCCTGATGCCATTCGCCTCGCCGAAAAACTACTTGCCATGCACGATCTACCTGAACCGGAAGTCATGCTGGAAATGGAAATTCTTGAAGTTACGCGAACCCGCCTGCTTGACTTGGGTGTCCGCTGGCCGGATCAATTGAGCTTGGCACCACTTGCAGGTACTGGTGGCAGTCTCACCCTAGCTGATTTACAAAGCCACGCCAGCAGTCAAATCGGTGCCACAATTACTCCCATGACGATCAATGTCAAGGATCAAGGCGGTAACGTAAAAATTCTTGCCAACCCGCGTATCCGAACACGTAGCCGGGAAACCGCAAAGATACTGATCGGTGACCGCGTGCCCAACATCACAACGACAGCCACAGCAACTGGGTTTGTTTCGGAAAGTGTGCAGTATCTGGATGTGGGCCTCAAACTTGAAGCTCAGCCGACCATCTTTCTTGAAAACGAAGTCGCCATCAAGCTTTCCCTCGAAGTCAGCAATATCGTGAGCCAAGTACAAACCAAATCCGGCACGCTCGCTTACCAACTTGGGACACGGTCAGCTTCAACAGTTTTGAGGCTGAAAGACGGTGAAAACCAAGTGCTTGCGGGATTGATTAACGACGAAGACCGCTCCACTGGCAACCGTATTCCCGGAATTGGAGGAATACCGTTTCTTGGACGCCTTTTCGGCAGTCAAAGGGACGACACGACCAAGACGGAGATCATCCTTTCGATCACACCTCGTTTGATACGGAATATCCAACGTCCCTCTCTGCTGGAATCCGAATTCGATTCAGGCACTGAAGCCAGTTTACGCAGCAGCAGCGGCGGAGCCTCAGCAGGTTCTCCATCTGCAACATCCCCCTCATCTCAAGCGGTGACAAACACGGGCATTGATGCCCCTAAAAACGCCATACAAGGCGGGATGTTCCCCTCATCATCAGGTACCGGAGGGATCCCCTCTACCGGCGGAGGTACATCACCCTTAACGGGCACACCTATTGCCTCAACAACCGGAAATGCAATTCCCTTAACCAACAACCCTATCAGTTCACAAGCAGGAAGCTCAACTCCCTTAACTAGCCCCCCTATTGGTTCAGTAAACGGAGGAATGCTCCTGAACTGGCAGGCGCCAGCACAGGTAAAGGTCGGAGACAAATTCTTTGTTTCCCTCGCAATTCAACCAAGTGAACCCATCATTGGAGTACCTTACTCTCTAGGCTTCGACCCAAAATTCCTTGAAATCGTTTCCGTTGATGCAGGCGACTTCCTTAAACAAGGAAGCGCTACGACCAATTTCACAAACTGGGTCGACAAAAATAATGGTCAGATTCTCATAACCGAAACACGCTCAGGGAAAGATGGCGCGAGCAATTCAGGCACGTTGCTCACGCTCACAATCAAAGCGCAGGCAATCACGCCACAAACCAGTATCAAAGTAATCACCATGTCCCCTCTTGGTTCTGGCGGGCGTTCGGTTACCGCCCCTTTACCGGCACCACAGCCGATCGAGATACGCCCCTGACTATGCGAAAGAAAGGCTTTACGCTTATTGAGCTACTCGTAACCCTGGCGATCTTGTCTGTACTCGCGGCAATTGCGATTCCGGTCGCAGAAGTCGCCTTACAAAGGCAAAAAGAGAATGAATTGCGGCTTGCTTTGCGAGAAATCCGTAGCGCCATTGACACCTACAAGAGTGCAATGGATCAAGGTCGTATCCTCAAACAAGCAAACTCAACCGGATACCCAAAAACCCTCGAATCTTTGGTCAATGGTATTCCCGATGCACGTAGCCCAAAGAAAATGAAGATTTATTTCCTTCGTAGAATCCCGCGCAATCCTTTTGATTCCAGTCCTGATGCAGAACCTGGCGACACCTGGGGTAAGCGTGCTTATGCCAGTGAACCCAATGACCCGCAGGAAGGCGAAGATGTTTTCGACGTATATTCCAAATCCGACAAAGTTGGCTTAAATGGTGTGCCATATCGAAAATGGTAATATCTTCCCGCTTGCGACAATATTTCAAAACCAAACGGCATCAGCTTGGGTTTACGCTGATCGAGCTCTTGGTGGTTCTGGCAATCGTCTCCGTATTATTAACCATTGCGGTTCCACGTTATTTCCAGAGCGTGGAAACTTCCAAGGAAACAGTTCTCGCAGAGAATCTCCGCATCGTTCGGGAAACCATCGACAAATTCTACGGTGACACTGGGCGCTATCCGGACAGCCTCAGCGAACTCGTGGAAAAAAAGTACCTTCGCGATCTACCATTCGATCCGTTTACCGAGAGTACCGGGACATGGACAATTCTCCCTCCGCAATCGGATGCAAAGGGGAATGTTTACGACATCAAGAGTACGGCTCAAGGAATAAGGCTCGATGGTAAGCCCTATGGGGAACTATGAATGATTCAGACCGGATCGCAGCACAAGCCCTCCCAAGGATTCACCTATATCGGACTGCTGATTTTCGTCGCAATTCTTGGCATTTCTTCCGCCAGCACAATCACCATCGGCAGCAGCATGCAACGCCGCTCACAGGAGGAGGAACTACTCTATATTGGGCGCCAATTTTCTCTTGCTTTCAAAAGCTATTACGAAACATCAGCAGCGACGCCCCCCTACCCCTCAACGCTACAAGAACTCGTCAGAGACCCACGTGTACCAAGTATACGACGGCACTTGCGCAAAATTTTTGCTGACCCTCTCACGGGTTCCGAAGATTGGGGGATCATTTTGACACCCGAAGGAAGAATTTCAGGTGTTTATAGCAAGTCCAATGCAGCCCCCATTAAGAAGGCCCAGTTCGATCCCGATCAATTAGCGCTTGAAGGAAAAAACAAATACTCTGAATGGGTTTTTGGTTATGCATCGTTTAGCTCAAAAATTGTTGGTACGCACTAATTTTTTCTGCCTAGCAACGAAAGTAGCGGGATTTGCATCGTTCATCTGTCAAATTCATGCAACGAAATCCCCGCGCTGGCGACAGACAGCGTGCCGGTTCGATTCCGGCTCCCGCACCAAATTCTGCAGCAGCAACCAAATCTGCGTAAACATTGAGTTTCGCGGTTTTTTTATTGTTTGTTCGCGACGTTATTGCGCTGACTTTTCGCATACCTAGTCCCAGGCTCACGCCGCGCGTCGGCTTTCACCGAGTCCGCTATGCCCAACCTCCTCGGCGTACCTTTCCGACGGGGCGGTCGAGCCGCCCCGCATTGCTTGGGACTCAGAAGAACCCGAGTGCTTTCGGGCTATAGCTGACCAGCAGATTCTTGGTCTGCTGGTAGTGGTCGAGCATCATCTTGTGGGTTTCGCGGCCGATGCCCGATTCCTTGTAGCCGCCGAAGGTGGCGTGGGCCGGGTAGGCGTGGTAGCAGTTGGTCCACACGCGCCCGGCCTGGATGGCACGGCCCATGCGGTAGGCGGTGCCACCATCGCGCGTCCACACGCCGGCGCCCAGTCCGTAGGGCGTGTCGTTGGCGATGGCCAGCGCCTCGGCCTCGTCCTTGAAGGTGGTGACGGCGAGGACCGGGCCGAAGATTTCCTCCTGGAAAATGCGCATCTTGTTGTGGCCCTTGAACAGCGTCGGCTGGATGTAATAGCCCTCCGCCAGTTCGCCTTCCAGATGCGCGCGTTCGCCGCCGATCAGGCACTGGGCGCCTTCCTGCTTGCCCAGTTCGAGGTAGGACATGATCTTGTCCATTTGCAGTTGCGAGGCTTGTGCGCCGAGCATGGTGTCGGTATCGAGCGGGTTACCCTGCTTGATGGCCTTGACGCGGGCCAGAACGCGCTCCATGAAATGATCGTATATCGATTCGTGAATCAGGGCGCGCGACGGACAGGTGCACACTTCGCCCTGGTTGAAGGCGAACAGCACCATGCCTTCGATGGCCTTGTCGAAGAAGTCGTCGTCGGCTGCGGCAATGTCGGCGAAGAAGATGTTGGGAGATTTCCCGCCCAGTTCCAGGGTCGCGGGGATCAGGTTGGTCGCTGCGGCTTGCGCGATGACGCGGCCGGTGGCGGTGGATCCGGTGAAGGCGATCTTGGCAATGCGCTTGCTGTTGGCGAGCGGCATCCCGGCTTCGCGACCGAAACCGTTGACGATATTGAGCACCCCCGGCGGAAGCAGGTCGGCGATCAGCTCGGTCATCACCATGATGCTGATGGGCGTCGATTCCGCCGGTTTCAAGACCACGCAATTGCCGGCGCCGATGGCCGGGGCCAGTTTCCAGGCCGCCATCAGGATTGGAAAATTCCAGGGGATGATCTGGCCGACGACGCCAAGCGGCTCATGGAAATGGTAGGCGACGGTGTTTTCGTCGATCTCGCTCAAACTTCCTTCCTGCGCACGCAGGCAGCCGGCGAAGTAGCGGAAATGATCGATGGTCAGCGGGATGTCGGCGTTGAGGGTTTCACGTATCGGTTTGCCGTTATCCACGGTCTCGGCGTAGGCCATCAGTTCGAGGTTTTGTTCCAGGCGGTCGGCGATCTTGAGCAGGAGGTTGGCGCGTTCGCCGGGGGCGGTGCGGCCCCATTGATCGGCGGCGGCATGAGCGGCATCCAGCGCCAACTCGATGTCTTCGGCTCCCGAGCGGGCAGCTTGGGTGTAGACCCTGCCGCTGATGGGCGTGATGACGTCGAAATATTCGCCCTTGAGCGGGGCGACCCATTTGCCACCGATGAAGTTGTCGTACTTGGCTTTGAACTGGACTTTGGCGCCGGCGGTGCCGGGTGCGGCGTAGATCATGGGAATCTCCTCGAATTATTGGATTGGACGGCCCGATGTGGACCGCCTTCCCTAAATAGGCAGGAGTTGTGCCAGCCGCCAAGTACTCCGTAACAGACTGATACAGCAACGATTAACTTCACGATCACAGAGTCAATTGTAATGCCGCGCCTGTCCCACCACGGGACACTGTCACGAAATGACACACCTCTTTCGCATATCCCCGGATTTGGCTTGCACGCCAACCGTGAATCCTGAATACTCGCCGGAAAACATCGGACGCCGCTCAGCGGCGCCACACTCCGGAGGATAGGTCATGACCCCGAACACGAGGTACCCCGACGTGGCTTTGCGTCAAGCTCGACATTTATTGCTGGAGCGCGGTGAACTGCCTGGCGGACTGCTCAAGGAACACGTCGAGCGGTCGTGGCGGCGCAGCCTTGCCGCCGGCCTGGCGCCTGCCGGACGGCTGGGTGAAACACCGCATCTGTCCGCCGGCGAACTCGCCCGCGCGGTGGCGCGCCAGCGGGAACTGATCGCCAATGCGCGACCGGTGATGGAGTACTTGCATGGGCAGACCCGTAATTCCGGCAGCATGGTGATTCTTTCCGATGAAAACGGCGTGTTGCTCCAGTCGCTCGGCGATGCCGACTTCCTGACGCGCGCCGAGCGCGTCGCGCTGATGCCCGGCGCCTCGTGGCACGAACGCCATCGCGGCACCAATGCCATCGGCACCGCGTTGTCCGAAGGCTCCCCGGTGGTCGTGCATGGCGCCGAACATTACCTCGAACGCAACGCTTTTCTGACCTGTGCCGCCGCCCCGATCGTCGCGCCGGACGGGCGCCTGCTGGGCATACTCGACATTTCCGGCGAACAGCGCAGCCGTCACCCGCATACCTTCGGGCTGGTGCGCGCCGCCGCGCAGATGATCGAAAACCGCCTGTTCGAGGCACGCCACGGGGAGAGTGTGCGCCTGCGCTTTCACCCGCTCGCCGAAGGGATCGGCACGGTCGCCGAAGGGGTTGCGGCGATCTCCGAGGATGGCTGGATCGTCGGCGCCAACCAGGCCGGACTGGCGCTCCTGGGCCTAGCGACCGCCGACCTCAACGCGACGCCGCTCCAACGCATCTTCGACTTGCGCATCGATGAGCTTATCGATTGGGGACGGCGCTGCGCCAGCCAGCCGTTGCTGGTCAACCAGCAACGCGGCGGACGCCTGTTCGTGCGTATCGAGCTGGGCCGCCGCCCGTTGGCGGCGCGTGGTGCCAACAGAACAACCGCACCGCGCGATGCGCTGGCGGCACTCGATAACGGCGACGCCCGGATGCAGGCCATCGTCGAGCGAGCGCGCAAAGTGCTCGACAAGCCGATTGCCCTGCTCCTGCAAGGCGAGTCGGGGGTGGGCAAGGAGTTGTTCGCCAGTGCTGCGCACCGCTGTGGGCCGCGCCGCGACCGGCCTTTCGTCGCGGTGAATTGCGCGGCGCTGCCGGAAAACCTGTTCGAGGCCGAAATCTTCGGTTACGCGCCGGGCGCCTACACCGGCGCACGGCGCGATGGCTCGCCGGGGCGCATCCGCGAGGCGCACGGCGGCACCCTGTTTCTCGACGAAATCGGCGATATGCCGATGGCCTTGCAGGGCCGCCTGCTACGGGTGCTCCAAGAGCGCCAGGTCACGCCGCTGGGCGGCGGCAAGGCGGTGGCGGTGGATTTCACCCTGATTTGCGCAACCCATCGCAACTTGAAAAACGAAATGGACGCAGGCCGTTTCCGCGCCGATCTCTACTATCGCATCAACGGCCTGACCCTGACGCTGCCGGCCTTGCGCGAGCGCAGTGATTTCAATGCGCTGGTGACGAAACTGATCGATACAGAGGCACCGGGGCGCGGCATCACCCTCGACGCCTCGCTGGCCGCGGCCTTCGCCGATTACGCCTGGCCCGGCAACCTGCGCCAACTTTCCAATGCGTTGCGTACCGCCTGCGCATTGCTGGAAGAAGACGACGCGCACATCGGCTGGCAGCATTTGCCCGACGATCTGGCCGAAGAATTGGCGCCGCGGCAAGCGGAACACAATTCGGCGCTGGAAGAGGCCATCGGCAACCTGCGCACCCTGTCGGATGCCGCGATCCAGCGCGCTGTGGAATCGGTGCGCGGCAACATCTCGGAAGCGGCACGACGACTGGGCATCAGCCGCAACACGCTATACCGCAGGATGAAGCAACGAATGGGTAAGGACGTGACGCGCATGGAATGAAATGGCATCCGCGTCACGAATGCCAACCCTCATCTGCCCTGTACCGTAGTTCCCGGATTCCGCTCTCGCTTCATCCAGGCTCCCCAAGCTATCCCCGTGCTGCCCCCATCGGATCGGCGCCCAGCGTGCCGCGCAGGCTTTCCGGGTAGCCCGGAGCCTGCACCGCGGCCAGCATGACGCGGGCGTGATCGAGGCGGGCCGGGATATCGAGGCGTTCGGCGATGTCCTGATGGCTGGCACGGACGGCGAATCCCTCCAGGTAGGCAATGTGCCGCTGCCACAGGGCGATGTCACGCACCTGCTTGGTTTCCAGGCGTTCGCGGTACCACTCCGAGGCGAGCAGGGCATCGCGGGTGAACAGCGCGCGGATTTCCGGGTGGTGGGCGTCCTTGCCCTGGTAGTGCCCGTCCGCCATGATGTGGAGGAGCGCCTTGAGGGGCGGGCAGGCGTCGTCGATGCTGCCGTCTTCCAGGTAGCATTTGGCGACCTTCTGCTGGGCTTCGACGATGTTGTTCACGCCGTCGACGAAGACCGCCAAGTCCTGGGTTTCGGGACGGAGGATTTCCTCGCCGAACACTGCGCGCGGGGTGTCGAAGATCTTGCCCATGAAGCCGTGGACGAAGCGTTCGGTGATGCGGTAGCCGAGGCGACTGGCCAGCACCGGGCGGCCTGCATAGTCGAAATCGGCGATCTTTTCCAGATAGCCGGTTTCGATGAGGACGCGCGGGTCGCGCTCGCGGGCCGAGAGACGCGACCAGATTTCCGGGACCAGCAGGCTGATGTCGTGATCGACCCGGTATTTCGGACCGATCCAGCCGGCGGCGGTGGAATAGCCGGCGTAGCCGGTGAGGATGAACGACACCAGGGCGTTGTTGAGGTCGGCGGTGGGACGCAGGGCGTTGAATGGGCTTTTGGTGAGCGCACCCTCGGAGCCTGCACCGGTGGTCGATGGCGATTTGCCGGTGAGGCTGCACACGAAATCCATGAAGAGTTCGGGCAACTCCTGGTAGTGAATCGGGTTGTACACCGCCAGCGGGCGAATACCGGGTTCCGGCGGGTTGTTGCGACGCCCCACCAGCACGGCGTTGACCGGTTCGCAAAGGGGCTGGTCGAGGGTGACTCGGCGCTTGAAGCGCGCGCCGATTTCGGCGACGTAGCGACCGACCGGGTTGGCGAGGTCGGGGCGCAGTTGCAGGTAGCGCGGATTCTTGCTGGGCTTGCCGTCGACCAGCCGCGGATGCGCGGAGGACACCACGGTTTCGCCGGCTCGGTGGGCGGCACCGAGAAGCTCTTTCATCGGTTCGGTGAACTGGTCGAAGCCCACTACGTCGTCGATGATGTCGGCCAGCGCTTCGCCGCTGAGCGGCTCGAAATTGGCGATGAAATTGTCGCGCTGCGCCATGTCGAATTCGGTCTGCTTGTCGAAGCCGCGATGGATGGCCTCGTCGGGGCGCTGGAACAAGCGGTATTCGCAGTTGCGCACCAGTTTCACGCAGGGGTCGGCGCTCTTCGGCGAGAGGTTGGGGAGAATCTCGGCAGGCACCACCACCGAGGCGCTGATGTCGTCCTCCATCTGCACCTTGTCGGCGGCGATGAAGTCCTGGCGCAGCTTGAAGACACGCCACGCGCCGTTCTCGGCAAAACCGATGCGCAGGTAGGAGCCGACCAGCTTGCGCTCGCCGAGCTTGAGTTCGTGACCGGGATGACCGTTGACGAAATCCGCCGACATCAGCTTGCGCCAGTCGTTGCCCCATTCGGCGCGGTACATGCGCTTGATGACGAACACCAGGGCAAGGATACGATCCGGGATGCCTTCCAGCCAGGCGTTGTATTCGGCGGTGTAGGAGAGCGAGGGGGTGAGCACCTTGATGACCGAACCCAGACTGCGTTCGATGGAAAGCAGCATGCGCTTGGCGTTGTGATCCTCGTGTTCGTAACCGGGGAGGAAGCGGTCGGAATAATCGCGCCGGAAAATTTCCTCGACGTGGTCGAGATCGTGCTCGATGTGCGCGACGAACAGCGGGCCGTTGATGACCGCATCGTTGAGCGACTTGGAAATCTCCGACTTGCCGCCGCCTGAAACCGTGCACGGCTTATGGCAGAAGGTGCCTTCCGCATCCGCGCCGAGCAGGCGCCAGGAGGGCGCGCCGGGGTGCTTCTGCATGACGATCTTGTAGCCGTCGGGCTGCACGTAAATCCGGTCGGGGCGTAGCTTGAGGCTGCGCGGCTGACCGTCCTTCACCCAGGTGATGCGCTGGGTGGGAATGTCCATGCGCACGTCCTGGGGCAGGTACACGACTTTCGGGAAGCGCCTGTCGATGCCGTAGCCGTCGGGTTGCACCTCCATCAGGTCGGCGAAATGCCGTTCCAGGTAGGCGAAATCGTATTCCGGGGCGCGAATCAGGCTGTTCTCATCGAATTCCTCGCCGTGGTTACGCCGCGGGAAGGCCAGCGCGCCGCCGGCGTGCTCCTCTTCGGCCAGGCCGAACAGGTTGGCGGCGTAGCTGATCTGGGTTTTGACTTCCTTTTTGCAATAGCCGTAGTAATTGTCGGCGATCAGGGTGACGATCACCCCGCGCTCGTCGCGGGCGGTGATCTTGAAGGCCGCCCCCTCGTTGTACAGTTCGCCCTCGTCCTTCCAGCACATGCCGTCGCGGCGCTGGCGCTCGCTGGCCGCGTCGTAATGCGGCAGGCCCAGGGCTTTCTTGGTGTAACGATTGAGGTGCGGGGCGAGTATCACGCAGCCCGAATGGCCGGTCCAGTGATCCACGTCGAGTCCGGCGTCGTGGTTGGAGAGCACCGGGTTGCCGCCGTTACCGAAAATACTCTCGACGAAATCGAGGTTGCTGACCAGGCTGCCGGGCGCGAAAAAGCGGATTTCCATGCTCTTTTCCGGAGCCAGGCCGGGAATCTCCGGGCACACCACCGGGCGCAACAGCAACGACACGAACATCTTCGCTTCCTGCGGCTGACCGGCCATGAAAGGCAAGCTCAACATGTGCTCGGGAGGATTCAATGCTTCGCGCAAGAGCCGTGCGAAAGTAGCCTTGGGGACGGACTTCTTGTCGCCGGGCACCGGCAGGCCGCCTTCGGCGATATGAAACGAACCCTTGGTAGTGCGCCGGTCGCTCGCCGGGTTGTGCAGCACGCCGTTGCGGATGCGGTAGCTGGTGACGTATTCGCTGGCGTATTCGTTGCGGTTTACCGGCAACGACAGTTCGCGCGCCACGCCGTGGCGGTCGAGGATCAGAGTGTTTTCCGGGAGACGCGGGGTGGCGTCCGTGCCGAGTCCGGCGAGGTACGCGTCGAGAAACGACTGGATGCGCTGATCGGGCGGGCACAGGTAGCCGGACAAGAGTCGCGATTTTTCGCGATAGCTCTTGAGGAGATCGTGGGCCACCGCCAGAAAGCCGCCGTCGCTGCCTTCCTGGCAAGTCGGCTGGCCGGACGAAGCCAGCTTGAGGTTGATGTAGAGTTGCAGTCGCTCGCGCGCTTCACGCGGGTCTTCAGCCTCGCCCAGCCCGAGAAATTGGTTCAAATCCATGAAAAACGCCCCATTCACACTCCCGCATACACGGGAAAAAGGCAGCATTTTACTCTGAAAATGCGCGAATTTTTGTATGAGTGATGGCGGAAGGGGGATTTATCGAGGTGATGGCCGGGGAGCTTGTCCCGTTTGGCGGCAGCCGGATGGACGGCGCAAGGAAGGGATAAAGATGGCCGCGCGGCTTAACCGACCTTGCCGAGGGAACCGGCTGTGGGAGGGACATCCCATTTCATCCAATTCGCGCAGTTTTCTCCATCCACGCATTTCTTGATGGAGTCCAGCACGCTCAGTTTACCGGTCTGGGGCGATTGGCACAGGCCGTCACCCTGCCTCATGCAACGAATCCATACGCCCCGTTCGTTCTGGCGCGCGCCCTGCCAATGATGGCAGGTTCCGCAGAGTTGGGTGCTGAAATCGATGGTGATTACTTCCATGGTTGATCCTTAGTGTTTATCCGGTGCGGTAGGGAGGGAAAATCCGCCTTTCCACCGACATGACGAGCCGACTAAAAATCAGCCCGAAAAAATGGGAGGCAGGATTATCGCAAGTATCGTTGCGCTTGCCACCTGTAACAAATAACAGGTACATCGCAACCAACTGATAAACAAAAAGTTATTTTTGAAGTTTTTTTGAAAAACGGCTAAAACGCGAGAAATCACGCTTCAAAATCGATGATGCGCCGCTCGCAGCGGGCCGATTTGACCAGGGGAACGACCTTCAAATGCTCGGGGTGATCGTGGTAGGCGTGCAACGCCGCGCGGCTCTCGAATTCCGAATACAGGGCGATGTCGGCGGAATCGGCGCCGCGACTGAAATCCAGCCCCACTTCAAGGCGGAGCAAGCCGGGAATTTTGCCGTTGAGCGCTTCCAGCGCGGTTTTGATGGCGCGGGCGGATTGTTCCTTGTGCTCAGGGGTGTCGCCGTTCAAGCGCCACAAAACGATGTGTCGGATCATGTCGGATTTCCTGCAAAAGACCGGATGATCCCCTGCCCCGAAAATTCCGGCAACTCCCCCCTATTTGAAGCGCGGCTTCTCGGAACGCTTGTAATTGCTGAAATGACCTTCCTTATTGGCCTGCGCACGCGCCTTGGCGACCAGACCGGCACTTTGTCCGGGCGCGGTCGGCGCGGCCACCTGTTTTTCGAGCTGTTCGCTACCGCACGCCGGGCAGGCCGGCACGGTAGCCGACCTGACCAGCAGTTCAAAGGTTTTGCTGCATTCGCCGCAGCGGAAATCAAATATCGGCATGGTGCCTCCGTAAGGTTTGCGACAAAAATCTCATTGATTCGAAAGTGAGTGCAAAATACACGCCAGGCAGGATCCCTGCCTACCCGGGAAATGACGGTGCTCCGGTCGCGGCCGGCACCCTGCCACGATTTGCGGCTTCCCCCAAACAATGGTATGTTTGCCCGCCGCCTTCAGGCAGGGTATTTCTCAATTCCAGACCTCATTCATCATGGCCCAAACGACCCCCATTCCTCCCCAGGCACCGCTCAATCCGCTGTTTGCCCAACCGGTGTTGCTGGATTCGCAACGTCACCGCGACCTCACCTACAATCCCCGTTGCGGATACGGCTTTGCCGCCAAGCTCACGGCGATACCGCTCACCTATGCCGAATTTCACCTGGCGGCGCGCGACTACCCGATTGTCTTCGCCGGGCCGCAAGCCGCGCCCGTGGCGTTGTTGGGGCTGCGCAACGAGCGCAATCTGCTGGTCGACACCAACGGCAACTGGCGCGCGGAACGCTACATCCCGGCGTATCTGCAGCAGTATCCCTTCCTGTTCCTGGAAGACCGCCAGAATGGCCAGTTCGTTCTCGGCATAGACGAATCCGCCGAGCATTTTCGCCCAGTCGAGGGGGCCGAACCGCTGTTCGCCGGTGCCGCCACGACTCCTCTGGTGGAAAAAGCCGCCGATTTCCTGAGCGGCTTCCATGCCGATCACCAGACCACCCAGGTCTTCACCCAGGGGCTGCTGGACAGTGGCCTGCTGATCGAGCGGCACGCCGACATTCGCCTGAACGACGGGGAGCAGATTTCCATCGACAATTTCCGCATCGTCGACGAAGCCGCCTTCAATGCGCTGCCGAGCAAAACCATCGCCGACTGGCACAAGAAATCCTGGCTGCCGCTGGTGTATTTTCATCTCCAATCGCTGGGCAACTGGAGTCACCTGATCGATTGGTCAAGCAATTGAATTTTTTGATCCCTTTTGCCAACCGTTGGCGTTAGAATAATCATTTGGCATATCTCCCTAAATTCCAACGATGCCCAACGACATCACCATAGAGAGCATACTCAACACGGACATCCTCACCTGCCCGCCGGAGACCCCGCTGTCGAAGGCCGCAGCGCTGATGGTGGAAGCGTATTGCAGCTCCATCCTGGTGGAGGAGCACGGCAAAATGGTGGGCATCTGGACGGAGCAGGATGCGCTGGCACTCGATGTTTTCGATCCGGAAGCCTTCGATAAGCCAATCACCGAGTTCATGTCCTCTCCGGTCAAGGTGATCGGGATCGACACCGGCCTCGGCGAGGCGGCGTTGCGTTTCCGCGAGGAAGGGGTACGGCATTTTCTGGTGGTGGACGACAACGGCAGGCATCGCGGCATCGTCACCCAATCCGACATCGTGATGAACCAGGGTATCGAATATTACGTGGCGATGCGCGACGTAAAATCGGTGCTCAACCGGCACAACATCTCCATTTCGGGAACCGCCCTGCTGAGCGAGGCGATCCAGCGGATGACCCAGGAAGGCTGCAACGCCCTGATTACCCGTTGTCCCGACGGCGTATACGGCATCCTCACCGAACGCGACGTCGTGCGTCACATCGGTTCCGGCCAGGCACTCAAACTCGTCGGCGAACTGGCCAGCCGCCCGCTGATCTGCGTCTCCAGCGATTCCAGCCTGTACAACGCGCGCAAACTGTTCATCAAAAGCCACATCCGTCATCTCGGCGTCACCAGCGAAGACGGCGAACTGCTCGGCCTGGTCACATTTTCCGACATTCTCGCCAGCATCGAATACGACTACGTCAATCAACTCCGCGAAACCCTGCGCGAACGCGAACAAAGCCTGGCAATTTCCAACCAGCACCTGCGCCTCGCCGCCAAAGCCTTTGAAAGCACTTTCGAAGGCATCATGGTCACCACTGCCGACAACGTCATCGAGTCGGTCAACCCGGCGTTCACCCAGATTACCGGCTACAAATCCCACGAAGTCATCGGCAAGACCCCCGGGCTGCTCTCCTCGGGCCGCCACGACGAGGTTTTTTACCGCAAGATGCGCGAAGACCTGGATCAAGCCGGCCACTGGCAAGGGGAGATCTGGAACAAACGGCGCAACGGGGAAATTTTCGCGGAATGGCTGACCATCAACAGCGTCAAGGATAACGACGGCAAAGTCACCAACTACGTGGCGGTGTTCTCGGACATCACCATGCGCAAGGCCGCCGAAGAGCAGATGCGCTTCCTCGCCCACCACGATGCCCTCACCAGCCTGCCCAACCGGGCTCTCCTCATGGAAAGGCTGCGCCACGCGATTCCCCACGCCCACCGCAACAAGAAAAAGGTCGCGGTGATGTTTCTCGACCTGGACCGCTTCAAGCGCATCAACGACACCCTCGGCCACCCGATCGGCGACCAACTCCTGCGCATCGTCGCGCAACGCCTCACCGCCTGCGTGCGCGGCGAAGACACCGTGGCACGTTTATCCGGCGACGAATTCATCGTATTGCTCGAAGAAATTCACGACGCCGACATGGTACCGCCCATCGCCCGCAAGGTCGTCGCCGCCCTCGCCCAGCCGCTACACATCGAAGGCCACGAAGTCGGCATCACCACCAGCCTCGGCATCAGCGTTTTTCCCGATGACGGCAAGACCCCCGACGATCTCATCAAGCACGCCGATGCCGCCATGTACCTCGCCAAGGAGGACGGGCGCAACAACTTCAAGTTTTATCGTCCGGTCGATTGAACGGCTTTTCGCCGCTTCACGGCAACAGCAGCAACGGCCGCGAGGCTTTCTGGGCGAGGGTTTTTGCCAGTGATTTAAGGCTGGGACGCCCGCTGACCTGAAACACCCGTTTGCTGGTCACCAATAGGCCGGTTTCTTCCTGAGTGGCAAGGCTGACCAGGGTATCCGTGGGGTCGCCTGCCAGCACCTTGAAATGCGCGTTTTCCAGGCCAATTGCAGCTTCCTCGAACTGGCGTTGGGCAGCCAGTGCCTGCTCTTCCTGTTCGCGGTGGATGTAGTCGAGGAAGCCCTGACGCGCCCCTTTGGCGGATTGCCAGTCGTTGCCGATGAAATCCGGCCAGCCGCCGTCCACCACGAAAACGCCGGTCAAGGTGGCGTTACCCTGGCGGGCGAGGTTGACCGCGTAGTTCAACGCGGCCTCGCTGGCGGTGGAACCGTCCACCGCCACCCATATCTTGCCGAACATCCTATTTCATCGTCAGCAGGATGACGACGGCGATGACCAGCACCGAGAGGATGATTGCCCCGACGTCTTCGGCGCGGTCGTCCTTGAAGAGAGTCATCTTGCTTTTCTCGCCGGTGCTGCCGAGGGTTTCGCTGCCGGATTTCTGTTCTCTAGCCATAATTCTTCCTCCCTTAGATGGCGACCAGGTGGTCTTTGATGAGCAACACCACGACCAGCGCCAGCACGTATTTGGTGACGCCGACGATCAGGCCGATCTTGAGCGGGGTGCCGCCGGCCTTGGCGAGTTCCTTGAAGTCGATGTAGCCGCCCAGGCCGACTAGGCCGAAGCCGAAGATCCAGGTCATCCACAGGCGCAGCATCTTGATGGTATCCGAAGCCGGCGGCCCGCCCTGGATGCCTACGTCGCCAAAGGCACCCAGGCTGGTGAGCAGCACCATCCCCATGAAGCCGATCACGAATACCGGGAATTTCTCGATCAGCAGGGTGCCCAGGCTTTTCTTCTGCGCCGCCGATTCATCGAGTTCCTTACCGGCCCAGTACCACACCGTCACCGCGAACACTGCGAAAGGGATCGAGATCACCCGCATGATGTTCCAAATCTCCCCCACCGACACCGCCGTACCCGGCGCGACGTTGGGGTTGAAGGCCAAACAGGCGGCCAGTACCTGCCCGGAGTTGAGGATGCCGGTACCCACCCAGGCGCCGTATTGCAGGTCGTTGAGTCCCAGCGCATGGCCGATGAAGGGGCTGGTGAACATCGTGAGAATGCCGAAGCCGAGGATGGTGGCGATGGCGTAAGCGACGTGGCTGGCCTTGGCCTCGACGGCGGGCGAGGTGGCTACCGCCGCCGACACGCCGCAGATCGACAGGGCGTTGGCGAGCACCCCGGTCATCGAGCGGTCGAGCTTGAAAACCTTGCCCAGCCACAACACCATCAACAGGGTCATGATGACGAATCCGCCGATCAGGAAAATCGCCATCGAGCCGAGTTTGACGATGGCCTGCACGGTATACAACGAGCCGAGCAGGATAATCCCGGTCTTGATCATCAAGCGCGACAGCTTGAAGCCGTCGTTGAACAGGTCCGGCATCTTGCCGCCGAACACCACGTTGCGATACAGCATCCCGCAGATGATGCCGAGCAGGATGTAGTTGAGATGCAGGACTTTGACGAACCAGCCCTTCTGCCCGAGGATCACCGCATTGGTCATCCACGGTTCGATCCAGTTGCGGATCACCACCATGGTAAGGATGATCAGGGCGAGGCCGGGTAAGGCGCTGGGGAGTTTCTGCAAAAAGCCGGGCGAATCGTTGCTCATCGATACTTCCTCCTGACAAAACGGTTTTTTGTAATGATGAAACGGCTAATGGGTCGCCGGCTGCATGGGTTGTCCCAGATTCACAGGCCCGGCATACCCCCTGCGGACACAGGGGTATGTTTATAGCATAACTCGGCGAAGAGCAAAACCGGTTGTTTTATATAAGAAAATAAGAATATACAGACTTTACTGCCCAACTTGGTGCTACGCCAGTTGGCTTTCCAGAAAGCGGCGCACCTGAGCGGCCAGATCGTCGGCCAGGCAGTCGAAGCGTTGCACGTCGGGCATGGCGCGCAGCCAAGTGAGTTGGCGTTTGGCGAGTTGGCGGGTGGCGGCGATGCCTTTCTCGCGCAGGGTGGGCAGGTCGAACTCGCCATCCAGGTATTGCCAGGCCTGGCGGTAGCCGACGCAGCGCATCGAAGTCAGCCCCGGATTGAGCGGATAGCGCTCGCGCAACCCGCGCACCTCGTCGATCAGCCCAGCGGCTAGCATGGCGTCGAAACGCTCGGCGATGCGCCGGTGCAGCATCGCCCGATCACTGGGTTCCAGGGAAACCCGAATGATCCGGCACGGCAGTTCGGGCGGCGCGGCGCGCCCCAGCAGCGCCGACATCGGCTGGCCGGTGAGTCGGCACACCTCCAGGGCGCGCTGGATGCGTTGTGCATCCGCAGGCTCCAGGCGCGCGGCGGTGACCGGGTCAAGCTGCGCCAGTTCGGCATGGAGCGCCGGCCAGCCCAGGCGCGCCGCCTTTTCGTCGAGTTCGGCGCGCACTTCCGGGGCGGCTTCCGGCAAGTCGCTCAAGCCCTCGCTGAGCGCCTTGAAATACAGCATGGTGCCGCCGGCCAGCAAGGGAATGCGCCCCCGCCCGGCAATCTCGCTCATCAGGCGCAACGCATCGCGGTGGAACTGCGCCGCGGAGTAGCTCTCGGTAGGCGGAATCAGGTCGATCAAATGGTGCGGCGCAACCCGCAGCGTCTCCGCGTCCGGCTTGGCGGTACCGATGTCCATGTCGCGATACACCAGCGCCGAATCGACACTGATGATTTCGCACGGCAGGTGACGAACCAGTTCCACCGCCACCCCGGTCTTGCCGGAGGCAGTCGGCCCCATCAGGAAAATCGCGGGGGGCTTGGGGCTGGAGAGGGCGGGCTGAGTAGGCATGGGAGCGGATTTTACCCTGTCCGGCAAGCGCAGTCCTGATCTTGTGGTGGGGCGCGCCCGTGAACTTGAGAATGACCGCCAAGTCCAACCCCGAGCTTGCCGCTTCTGCGGCGGCACCCGCCCGAGAACCACGGCGGGTGGTCGATCACACCACCATTTCCCGCTCAACGACAAAAAGGAAATCATCATGCAAAAAAAAATCTTCCCTCCTTGCGCCCTGGCCGCCTTGCTCAGCCTCGCCAGCCCGTTGACGCTCGCCGCGCCCGGCGAGGTGAGCGCCGGCCAAGTCGTCTCCGCCCTCGAAGGCACCTTCGGCGTGCATCCGGGGGAACGCCGCAACCACATCAAGGGGACCTGCGCGGTGGGCGAATTCGTCGGCAACAAAGAGGCCGCGCCGTTTACCGCATCGGCGCTGTTTTCGGGTAAACCGGTGCCGGTGGTCGCGCGCTTCTCCCTGGCGGGCGGCAATCCGAAAGCGCCCGACACCGCCAAAAGTGCGCGGGGCATGGCGCTGGAATTCCGCCTGCCGGACGGCCAGCGCCAACATATGACCATGCTCAACACCCCGCTGTTCGGCGCCGCCAACCCCCAGACCTTTCTCGACCTGATGGTCGCGCTGCACCCCGATCCGGCAAGTGGCAAACCCGACCCCGAAAAGGTCAAAGCCTTCAAGGCGAGCCACCCCGACAGCCAGATGCAGGCGCAATTTCTCGAAACCAACAATCCCCCGGCCAGCTATGCCACCAGCGCGTATTTCGGCATCCATACCTTCAAGTTCATCAACAAGGAGCACCGGACCACCCTGGTGCGCTGGCAATTCGTCCCGCAGGACGGCGAAAAGCGCCTCACCGACGAGGAACTGAAGACTGCCGCCCCCAATTTCCTCGAATCGGCGCTGCTCAATCGGACTCATCAAGGGCCGGTGCGCTGGGATATGGTGATAACCATCGGCGTCCCCGGCGACCCCCAGGACAACCCGACGCTGCCCTGGGCGGAAACGCGCCGCAAGGTCAAGGTCGGCACGCTGACCGTTACCGCCGCCATGCCGCAAAAGGGCGCCGCCTGCGAGGCCATCAACTACGACCCGCTGGTGATGGCCGACGGCATCGCCCCCACCGACGACCCGGTGCTGCTGTTTCGCTCACCGGCCTATGCGGCCTCGTTCGCCAAACGGATGGGGGGGCTGTGAACGCGCACGGGGAAGATTTCCCGCGCGGCAGCCGGAAAATCTTCCCCCTCACCCAAACAATACCTTCGCAAAAGGAGCAACACTCATGAAATCGACCATGGATCGACGTGAATTCCTCCGCCTGGCAGCCTTCGGCGGCATCGTATTCGCTTCAGGAGTACGCGGAGAACCTTATGGAATGGGCAAGGGTGCCGGTGCGCTAGCCTTGCGCGACGACTTTTATTTCGTGCAGCTTTCCGATACCCACTGGGGTTTCAGCGGACCACCCAATCCGGATGCCAAAATCACCCTGCCCAAGGCCGTCGAGGCGGTCAACGCGTTGGCGCAGCCGCCGGATTTTATCGTCTTCACCGGCGACCTCACCCACCTGACGCTCGACGGAAGATTACGCCGCGCACGAATGGCGGAGTTCCACGACATCGTTTCCAAACTGAAGGTCCAAAACGTGCGCTTTCTACCCGGCGAACATGACGCATCGGTGGATCACGGCGAAGTATTCCAGGAATTCTTCGGCCCGACCCACTACACTTTCGACCACAAGGGCATCCATTTCATCGCCCTCGACAATGTCTCCGACCCCCACGGCGCGCTGGGCGATCCCCAACTGGCCTGGCTCGCCGAGGATCTGGCGAAACAGGCCAAGGAGCAGCCCATCGTGGTCCTGACGCATCGCCCGCTGTTCGATCTCTACCCGGATTGGGGCTGGTCGACCCGCGATGGCGCCCGGGCCATCGAACTCCTGATGCCGTTCAAGAACGTCTCGGTGTTCTACGGGCACATCCACCAGGAAAACCACCACATGACCGGGCATATCCCCCACCGCTCGGCGAAATCCCTGATCTTTCCGCTGCCCCCGCCCGGCGTCGGCGACCACAAGCCGCTGCCCTGGGATCCCTCCCTACCCTATAACGGACTGGGCTGGCGCGACATCAAGGCGGATCCGCAAAAAGCGCTGTACGAGGTCCACGAACACCCGCTACAGGGAGGCTAGCGCGCCATGTCCCAATTGCCGACCCTTGGCGCGGCGCCCAAGGGGCGCCGGTTCACCGCCGCCCTGCTCGGTGCGGCGGCCCTCGCGGTCAGTTCCGCGATGTACGGAGGACTCGCCACCAACGGCGCCAGCCATGTCCTGTTTACCGCGACCCAAGCCGATGTCCCGGTCGATGGTGAATTCAGGAAATTCAGCGCCGACGCCGTGTTCGCCCCCACCAAACCGGAAGCCGGCAAGGTCAATTTCGTGGTCGAAGTGGGATCGGTCGACACCGGCAGCGGCGATGCCGACCAATTGCTGAGAGGAAAGGAATTCTTCGATGCCGCCCGCTACCCGCAGGCCACCTTCACCTCGAAAGTCATTGCCAAGGGCGAAGCGGGGCTTTTTCAGGCACGCGGACAATTCACCCTGAAGGGCCGCAGTCTTGAACTCGCCATCCCGTTCACCGCCCGCCCCGAGGGGGCTGCCCTGCGCATCGAAGGCAGCGTCCCCATCTCGCGCCTCGCCTACAAAGTGGGAGAAGGAGAGTGGTCGGACACCGGCACGCTCTCCGACCAGGTGCAGGTGCGCTTCAACCTGCTGGTGCCGCGTTAGCCCTCTTACCCAAGCAACCACCTTGATACAGTCCAGTCCTGGCGATAGACGGCGCGGGATGATACATTTGCATACCTGATTGGCGCTGATTTTCAGCTATGGGTTCGGTTCTTCGTAGGAACGGCCTTGGCCGCGATTGCGGTGCCTCTTCGTGGCACCTTTTGTCGCGGGCAAGCCACGCTCCTACAGGAAAAGAGTCGTTAATTTGAAACATCCGGCCGAACTGAAGATTAGCGCTAATCAGGTTTGCATAAGCAATCCCCGGCGTTACATGCTGAATGTGGCGCCCCCCCCATCGAGCGGCTTCTCAAGGATTGAAATATGACGGCAAGGCAACGCGGCTTCACCCTCACCGAAATGATGGCGGTCATCGTGATAATCGGCGTCTTGGCGATGATGGCGATTCCCACGTTCCAGGAGCGCATCGTCCGCGAACAGATAATTGCCGCCATCCCGCTCGCCGACATCGCCAAGACACCCCTCGCCGCGGCATGGACCACCGCCCATGAATTCCCCCCGGACAACACAACCACCGGCCTGCCCAGTCCAGACAAGATCGTCAACAATTACATTAGCGCCCTCGAAGTGCGCGACGGCGTCATCAACCTGACCTTCGGCAACAACGCCCACAGCCTCATCAAGGGAAAAATGCTGTCGATCCGCCCCGCCGTGGTGGAAGACGCGCCCGTGGTACCGGTCACCTGGGTGTGCGGCACTGCCCTTGGCCCGGACAAAATGACCATCCGCGGCGACAACAAAACCACCGTCGCCAACCTCTACCTGCCCATGGGCTGCAAAGCTCCCGGGCAATAGGAACGGGGCCGCGATGATCAAGCAATTCAGCTTGCCTCCGTCACAGTCCTGACGCAAGCGGTCGACACAATGGCGCCTTTCAAAAATCATTAAAGCGGCCATGACCCTCATACGCAAAACCTACCTCACCCACCCCGGCTGCCGCTATCCGCACGGCGCCACACCGGAAGACGACGGCGTCAATTTCTCCATTTACAGCCGCCACGCCACCAGCGCGGAATTGCTGCTCTACGAAAACGGCGCGGCAAAAACCCCGTTTCAGATTGTCCGACTCGACCCCGAAACCAATCACAGCTTCTTCAACTGGCACGTCAAGCTGCTCGGGTTGCCGGTGGGAACCCACTACACCTGGCGCCTCGACGGCCCCAGCAACACAGCGGCGCACGGCTGGCGCTTCGATCCGGCGGTGGAGCTGGTTGATCCCTGGGCGCGCGAGGTCGACACCCGCCTCTGGGAACGCCGCCGTACCTTGCGCTACGGACCGTCGCCGCACCGCTCGATGCGCGCGGTGGTGACGGCCGACCGCTACGACTGGGAAGGCGATCAACACCAGCGCATCCAGACCCAGCAGATGATAATCTACGAACTGCACGTCGGCGGCTTTACCCGCCATCCGTCGTCCGGCGTCGCCCATCCCGGCACCTTCTCGGGCGTGGTTGAAAAAATCCCCTATCTCCAGGCATTGGGGATTACCCACGTCGAACTCCTGCCGGTGATGGCTTTCGACGAAAGCGATGTGCCGCCCAACGTCGCCGATCTCGGCCTGGAGAATTACTGGGGCTACAGCACCCACAGTTTTTTCGCCCCACATCCCGGCTACGGGGTGAACAACAGCCATGCCCGGGCGCGCGATGAATTCCGCGACCTGGTCAAGGCGCTGCACCAGGCGGGCATCGGCGTGATACTCGACGTGGTGTTCAACCACACCGCGGAAGGCGGCATCGACGGCCCCGCCCTCAACTTCAAAGGCATCGGCAACGAAACCTTTTACCATCTCGATCCCGCCGACCGGCGCCGCTACCGCGACTACACCGGCTGCGGCAACACCCTCAACGCCAATCATCCTTTCGTCGCCCATTTCATCATCGACTGCCTGGAATACTGGGTGGAGGAAATGCACGTCGACGGCTTCCGCTTCGACCTCGCCAGCGCCCTGGCACGCGGCGAGGACGGCGAGCCGCTGCCCAATCCCCCGGTGCTGTGGGGCATCGAACTCTCGGACACCCTGGCCGGCGCCAAAATCATCGCCGAAGCCTGGGACGCCGCCGGGCTTTATCAAGTCGGCAGCTTCCCCGGCTATCGCTGGATGGAATGGAACGGTCGCTACCGCGACACCCTGCGCCGCTTCGTCGCCGGTGAAACGGGCCTGACCGCCGAATTGGCAACGCGCCTGTCCGGCAGCAGCGACCTCTACGCCGGCAACCTGCGCCATCCCATCAACAGCGTCAACTTCGTCACCTGCCACGATGGCTTCACCTTGTGGGATTTGGTCAGCCACCACCACAAGCGCAACGAAATCAACGGCGAAGCCAACCAGGACGGCAGCAACGACAACCTGAGCTGGAATTGCGGCACCGAAGGCCCGACCGATGACCCCGTCATTCTTGCCCTGCGCCGCCGCCAGGCCAAAAACTTCATGGCCCTCTTGATGTTGAGCCAGGGCGTGCCGATGCTCCTCGCCGGCGACGAAATGCTGCGCACCCAGCATGGCAACAACAACGTGTGGTGCCAGAACAACCCCCTCGCCTGGATCGACTGGACAAAAGCCGCAGACAACGCCGACATGGTGCGCTTCGTAGCCGGCATGATCGCCCTGCGCCGCCGCCACCCCAACCTGATGCGCCGCAACTTCCTGGCAGGGCAGCGCAAAGCCGGTGAAACCTTGCCCGACATCGCCTGGCACGGCACCCAGCTCGACAAGCCGCAATGGAACGCCGCGTACTCCCGGCAACTGGCCTTCACCCTCAACGGACGCACGGCGGAAGAACCAGCCCTGCACGTCATGATGAATAGCGGCGAAGAAGCCCTGGAATTCGAGTTGCCGCAATTGGGAAGTGGCTGCTGGTACCGCGCAGCGGACACCTTTCTCGCCAGCCCGGACGACATCCTCGAACCCGGCGTGCAGCCTTGCGTTGCGGCGGATTGCTACCGGGTGGCACCGCATAGCGTAGTGGTGCTGGAGTTCAGTTAGGGTGCGTGGGACACACCCTTTACCGGGCTGCAATCCGTAGGCTGGGGTGAGTGTGCGAACCCCAGCATGGCGAGGAAATGTGTATGTGCTGGGGTTCGTACCTCACCCCAGCCTTCTATGATTAATTTCAAGTCGTTTTTGCAAATCAATCCGCTCCTATCGCGATACGGTATGCCGTGTTACCACTGATGCGGGGTTATCCACGGCGCCGCCGACGGCTCCTCTCAAGCCAGAGGCGGCGGCGCCGTG
>Ga0208371_1000083_pt1 | contig 41985 bp, 43 predicted proteins | sample SubbioCR12Aug_1A_FD_184827 | JGI IMG/M metagenome (GOLD analysis project Ga0208371, IMG submission 184827) | Serpentinite rock and fluid subsurface biosphere microbial communities from McLaughlin Reserve, California, USA - CR12Aug_1A (SPAdes) | ecosystem: Environmental > Terrestrial > Deep... | reverse complement strand
ATAGGTGAAAAAGTTATTGGAAACAGAGCTGGACGAATTGAACCAAGGCAACTTAAAAAAAGATGTAATGCTTATCATTTATTGATGAAACCAAGAAGTGTTGCGAGAGCAGAAGTTATTGCAAATGGTCATCTTAAAATGTGATAGGATTGCTTAAGTTAGTGCCATTCCATACAGTGATACATTTTTTGCAACCTCTTTTTGTGCAAAAGTAAAGAACTGATGTTTTGGAACATCTACTATTTCTACACTGCCGTTATCTTTGTTTTTGATGCTTATATATGTGTAGTTTCCTCCGATTTCCAGAGCATCTGCTTTATAGTTTAACTCTAGCTCAACGCCTCTATGGTCAAATGTTCCGACATTCTGGTTTTGAAGCAACCCTGATGGAGCATGAACGATACTTTGAATCGCATCATCAACTCTTGTTAAAAATATATTTGCTCTGGATGTAAGCGCATTATACTTTTTTAGATAACTTAGCTCATAGTGGGTTGCCGTCTCATTTTTTAGATCAACATTGGGCACATAGGAGTTAAATTTTCTTGAGTATCTATCTTTCATAGATGGCATATAGGTTTTTCTTGAGATGCTCCCTTTTACTTTTGAGCTATCATCAAGCGAATAAACAAGAGCTGTTTGCGGTGAGAAAGAGTCTTGTGTCTCAAGAGCCAACATATTTAGGTAGGCGGCATTTGTGTCATAAATCTCATGTGCTTCTTTTTTGTCGTAACTCACGCCTGCCAAAAATTCAAGCTTTGATGTGATGTTGTAAACATCCTCCAACCCAAGAGAGACAGTGTTGTCTTCGTATCTCTCCACTAGAGATTCAACATTTGTCGTTTTGTTTTTATCATATGCACGATGAACATCTTTTTTGTAGTTTGCGGCAGCTTTTATGAAGTTCTCGCCTAGTTCAATGCCATACTCTAAGCGGGCACCGTAACTATAGTCGTCATATCTGCTTTTAAATGCCCAGTTTTTTGTAATAGAGCTAAAAGTGGCATTATCATAAGACCAAACAGAATTTTTGCTTTTGTCGTAATACGCCAAAGCTTTTACATAGCTGCTATCAAAGTTCTTTTGTCCAGTAATAGAGACAGTCTCTTTGTCCCAGTATGGCCAATCCCAATCTTTATTTTTTGCAAAGGTCGTATCTGTTACAGGAGGTTGCTGTTTTTCGCCTTGCTGATTTACATAAGAGATTGCTATTTCGCTCTTATCGTCTGCCAAATATCCCGCTTTTAAACTTATCTTTTTGTCTTGCGCTTCTGAACGAAGTCTCTCACCTTCAGGTTGAGTAGCGGTAGCTTCATAATCATCGCTGATTCTAAAATGGTCTTGTTTGCTGTAGTTTGCGCCAAGTTGTCCGTAAAAATTCCCCTGTTTTGTCCCTATATTGACACTCTCTACATGTTTAGCCATTTTGGCATCCGAATCTAAAACAATCTTAGCTTTGGCATTTCCTTCAAACTCTTTTGTCGGTTTTCTCGATACTATATTAACAACACCACCCATCGTATTTCCGCCGTAAACTACGGAAGAATACCCTTTTGAAACATCAATAGAACCGATATCTGTTGTCAAAAATCTACCGTAATCAAAGTTACCGTCATAAGGTACATAAACTGGGATACCGTCTATAAAAACACCAACTCTTTTTGCATCAAATCCTCTGATGTAAAGAGTCGATTCGCCGCGGCCGCCTTGTACATCTTGATTTACGCCGCTTAGGTTGTCCAATGCTTCACTTACCGTATCTGAGCTGTTTTGTGAAATTACCTCCGGCGATATACTCTGCTCAAATAGATTTATATCTTTGATATTCTCTAAAACGCTGACTTGCCCCAGCGTAAAACTCTCCGCCAAGAGCATTGATGTTACAATGGATAATCCAAATATACTTTTTTTCATTTTTGTTTCCTTTTGTATTAAAACTTAAATGCGTAAGATGCGCCTATCACTCTTCCTTGATCTTCAAAGCCAAACATAGTCATATAGTTGTCGTCTAAAAGATTTCTGCTGTAAACGCTAAACTTGGCATCATTGCCGAGTAGTTTATGGTTATAGTCCAAAGAGATATTAAGAGAGATAAAATCTCCTAAGCTGTGATATTTATTGTCTATCGTAAAAAAGTTTGATTCATATTCGCTTACATATTTTCCCGATACATTAAGGGCATACTTGTCAAATTTCTTTTGTACCATAGCGTTTATGATATGGTTTGGTATCTCGTTTTCTTTTGTATCTGCCGTTGCATAAGCATAACCCAACGAGTAGTAAAGTGAATCTGTTTTACCGTCAAAACCAACTTCTCCGCCATATCTTTTTTGGTCAATTTGATTGAAAACTATATATGGAGCGTTGTTTGTTCCGTAGTAAAGCGGATGTTTTTTGTTTTTGTCGTCATACACAAAGAGACTTATCGTAGGGTTGAAATATTGACTAACTATTTTTTTCATCCCGACTTCATATCTAAAGCTCTCTTCATCCTTAAGTACAGAACCATCCCCGCTTATATCACCGTCTGCCGTACCTGCACTCATATATGCGAATCTTGCAGTTCCTTCTAAATCATCGCTAAACTTATAAAGAGCTCCTATTGAAATAGCTTTAGAATCCTCTGCCCACTCATCTTCAATCATAGTTAATTTAGCATTATTTAATTTTGTAGGTCCGACAAGTACCGAATTTGGATCGTATCTCTCGATAGAAGAGTCGATATGCTTTTTATCTAGTCTAAAAGAGGTATCTACGATAAGTTTGTCATCCATAAAAGGGTGTGAAACATGTGCGAAAAATCCGTATATCTGCTCTTTTCTTGGGTATGTTTCATAAAAAAGCTCACCGTTTGGCGCATCGTAAAACATCGCTTGAGTACCAAACTTTAGTGTGGTATCCGCTATTTTCATGGCATGTCTTAAATCTATAGAATCCGTACTCTGCGTTCCTGTAAAATAGATATTAGGGGCAGTTGCAGTAGATGGGTTCGTTCTATCAAGGTCTTGACTCCAAGAGGCTTTTGTATGTGATACTTGCAGCGTTGTTCTATTTTTAGAGTTAAAATCTTTCTCAAGTATCGCCGATACAAACTCATTTTTCATAGGTTCATATTTCCACTCTGAAGCCGTTACCGAGCTAAGCGGATTTGTCGCTTTTTGCGTCTCTTTATCGTCATGCGAATAGTATGCGCTGATAGTTGCAGTAAAATCATTATCCACATAACCGCTTCTTAAAAATATAGAGCCTCTTTCTTGATTCGTATTGAAACCGTCTCTACCGTGAGTGTTTAAACCCTCTACACTTGCTAAATAAAATACTTTATCATGAATCCCGCCGTAGCTTATATCTGCTTTTTTCGTATCGAAACTCTCATATGCCAATTTCGCAGAGCCGCCGTTATTTTTTGGAAGTTTTGTTTTTATAACTATAAACCCTAAAGTAGGAGAACCGTTTGGAGTTCCAAAACCTGCAATAGGTCCAAGCGTAAGTGCGCTTGCATCTCTTACAACCTCAATAGACTCTATAACATCCATGCTCAAAGATTCCATCATTCTTAGCGACGACATAGGGGCTAAAAGCGCACCGTCCAAAATTACTCCAAACGCTGCCGCACTGTAGATATTTGAACTGCCTCTAAATGTTATGATTGCCGAATTCTTCCTTCCCTGAAACTGGACATTTGAGCCTATAGTCATATTGAGAGCTTCAAGTACATTTTTAGGATTTGCTATCTCTATCTCCTCCTCGGTAAGCTTATCTATGGTTAGTTTTGAACTCTCAGGAGCGCTAAAAGCCTCGTTTTGAGATATACCTCTTGATGATGAATCTTTTTCGTCAACCTCTATTTGTTTTAAAGCATGGCTGCTTTGTTCCTGTGCATTTAGAGTCATACTCAGTATTAAAGCTGCTATGGCGCTTATCGTTATTTTTGTTTTCATTCTTTTCTCCTTTATTTTGTTATAAAAACCCACCAGCCGCTCTCATCGTCGATTATGGTGTGTGACGCTGGATTTAGTTTTTCCATTATCTGCGGCAGTGCTTCTCGCTCTGCTTTGATTCTATCTTTGAATGAGTCTCTCCAGTCGGGTTTTTCTTTGCTCATGTGGGCGGTTATGCTATCTCTTAGCTCTTTTGTGCCAAATCCGCCGCCTATATAAGCATGTCCTCCTACTTTTAAAACCCTCAATATTTCGCCGTATGCTCTATGCCAATCATCCCAAAACGGGGATGAGCCACGGCTTATTACGATGTCCATGCTTTCATCTTGTAGTAAGATGGAGTGAATATCTCCCTCCAAAAAAGCGCTTCTATCACCAATATTCTCATCGTTTGCATACCATTTTGCAAGTTCCAACATCTCTATCGATTGGTCAAAAAAAGTTACATGCAAGTCGGTAATTTGAGCTATTGCACGCCCCAGCGCCCCCGTACCGCATCCTGCATCTAGACATCTGCCTGATGTTGTGAGTGTTTTTGCTACTATTTGCTGCGCAATAACAGGGTAAATCGGTGCAAACACTTCACGCACGATTCGGTCAAAACTTTGAGGATTTGTTCCGCCCTTATGCTCTTTGGTTTCTCTATTTTTATCTTTATCCATTACTTTAACTCCTTTGTTTTGTTATATCTTTTTTCACATAACGCTATATAAAAATATACCTTTATGCCCAGTCTAAAAGTCGTCTCTCACCTTCGATTTTCTTTATATCAGTGATATCTTGGGTTATTTCAACTACGCCTTTGTACTTTTTCTCTTTGTCTCTAAGCGCAAAATAGCGGATGTGAATGAGTCGCTCATTAAAAGTAATCCAAAACTCTGCACTCTCTTTGCTTCCGTCTTTAAATGCTTCTAGTATCGTAAGTACAGTATCTACGCTTTTTGGAGGATGGCAAAATTTTACCTCTCTGCCTATGACGCTTGGGCTTCTTGGAAAAGTCCTCTCCGAGCCTTTGTTGAAAAAAAGAACGCGGTCATTTTCATCGACAAAAGTTACATCAAAAGGGAGATGAGAGAAAAACAGGTTGAGTTGTGCTTGCGAAAGAGAACCCGTTTGCAGCAAGAGTTTATCAAGTGTTGCGGTTTGTACATCTTCGTCGCTCTCAGATGGCCACATCGGAGGATTTTCTATAAATCCATACCCTATCTCATCTTTTGACTCTTCCTCTTCTTTGCGAATCTTGATCCACTCTTCTTGTGTAAGAAGTTTGAGAGAAGTAGGCAAAAGCATCTTCTCTTCCCTTGTGGTCATGTCAAAAATATTTTTTACGGTCTCTTTCATAAGCTCTAGTGTCTCATCGTTCAATGCGCCTCTCTCAACCGCTTTTGTTACGGTTTTGAGGTTTGCTCTCATCTCATCATGAAATTTCCACATGCCCGTACTCGGATAGGTAAATCCATGTTTTTCAAGATACGGAAAAAGCTGATCCTCTTTTCTTAGATAATGAATATGGATTTTTGACAACTCATAAAGCAGTGTAAGTGTCGGCTGATAAGTTTGCAGATTTGCTACATCAAAAATATTTTCTATTTTCATGCAGATTTCTCGAATCACGATATTTTCATCAAGATAGTTGGTAACGGGGTGTCCTTTGGGAAATTTCAAAGGGTCGGATTTGACTCTGTTTTTAAGTACATCAAGAAAAAAATCTCTTCTTTGCTGAGATTTCGCTTTATTGGGATTTGTTTTATGCGGACCGTCTTCATCAAATACTCTCTGATTGGCTTTAAAGAAGTGTTCGATATTTATCTCTCCAATCTCTTTAAGCCATGCTTCTCTTTGGCTTTGGCTCATCTCATCAAAAGATCTGTTAAATTTCATAATCTTTTCTATCTTTGCGCTCTCATCGTTTTTTGTTAAAAATTCACTCATGTATATATCTCCTTTATCTATTTAATTTGAATACAACCGGCAAAATAATTGCCATTTTGCCATTTGGCGGGGCTTCAAAGGGTGAAACGCCGAGTATAGTCTCAGTTGCTTTTTCGTCTAAGCTCCTGTGTCCGCTTGAGTTTTTTATCCGAATGGATGACTCTCTTACGCTTCCGTCATCTAAAATCTCAAACACCACGATACTCTCTCCCTCTAGTTTAAGGCGTTTTGCAAGAGGCGGATATCTCAGATTTTCCTCTATTTTTTCTCTGACTCTAAAGAGATAGTTCTCTATCTCGTTTGGAGCGACTTTGGAGATGGCTTTTTGCTCATCTTTTGGCTCTTGTATCATTGAAGCCGAATCATTTTTTGCAATTTTTATAGGCTCTGCCGATGGCTTCTCTTGAGCTTGTGAGGGTTGTTTTTGCTCAACTGCCGTTTTTGGCTCGCTTGACTCTTCTTTTGTGATTGGCTTTGGTAATATTTTTTCTTTTGCCAACGGCTTTGGCTTTTGAATCGGCTTCTCTTTAACTATGAATTTTTCTTCTGTTTTTGGCTTATTCTCCTCTCTTTTTTCAACTTTGGGCATATCAAAGAGCGCAATTTCTACGGCTTTTGGAGTAACGATTTGCGGCTGTTTTGACTCATTTAGCGTGTAGAAGATAGAAGCATGCAAAATCGTCGTTGAAGCTATGGATATAACCGCTCTTTTGTATAAATTTCTCATTTTTTCTCTGTCTGCGTTTGGATTGAGAACTTTGAGATACTGTTTTGTTTGCAAATATCGATAACATTTACTACATACTCAAATGATGTTTTTGCATCGCTTCTTAAGATAACGCCTTTGGTTGCCGTATCACTCTTTTTTAGCAGTTCATCGCTAAGAGTTTGTCTATCTATGAGTTTGTCATCCAGATATAACAAACCCTCTTTATCGATAGATATCACTAAAGGTTTTAACGGTTCTTTTGTATCGGCACTCGCTGAAGCTTTTGGAAGAGATATGGCTATTTTGCCCTGTGCGACAAAGGTTGCAGTCGCCATAAAAATAACCAAAATTACAAGAACGATATCCACAAACGGCGTCATGTTTATCTCTGAAATTTCGCCCTCTTCATAAGCGCTATCTGTTTTCATCTCTCGTTTGCCTCCGTCTCAAGCAGTAGCATCTTTATTTTTCTGATAAAGTAGTTGTAGGCTATAACACTGGGAATCGCTACAAAAAGCCCTGCAGCAGTAGCAACCAAAGCCTCCGATATACCGCCCATTACGGCATTTATACCAAACTCATCTCCTTTTGAGAGTGTATGAAAAGCGTTAATTATCCCAAGTACTGTTCCAAAAAGTCCTATAAAAGGAGCGTTGTTTCCAAATGTGGCAAGAATGCCCAGCCTTTTTTCAAGTAAAATTCTTATCTTTGCGCCACTTAGATTTTGTAAATCGTTTTTTATATATCCAAACGCAAGCACCCTCTCCACAATCACTCCAAAAGAGATAACGCTCATAGCTATAAGCACCCACAACACAGGCTCAACCCCGATAACAGCGACTCCTAAAAGTTTTTCTATTAACATCTTTAATTCTCCTTTAGCTGAGGAAAAAAGAGCTTTTCAAACTCTTTTTTCTCCTCTTCAAATGGTTTTTCTAAAAGCGATGGATAAAAAGAGTCAATCAGCCATCTGATACCTAGAAGTCTCATAAAAGAGGGCGGTCTTGAGATGTAGTTAAAAGGAGTTGTGGGAACGGTGAAAACTTTACCCTCTTTAACGGCTCTTAGATTTCTCCATTGCGGGTTTTGCATTAGCGTATCTGTAAATGTCCTCTCCATGGCGACTATAACATCGGGATTGCTTAAGATAACGCTCTCCATGCTTATCTTCTCCATCCCGTAATTAGAACTCATGCGGCAATCAAGCGCATTTTTCGCACCTGCATATTTAAACGGTTCTAAATGAAACGAGCCCTCACATTCGCTGGATAGCCCGTCTAAGCCTTGTGCGAAGTAGTAACGCACCTCTTTTTGTTTGGATAGTTCTTTTTTGAGTGATTCTATAAGAGAGAGGCTTTTCTTTGTGTAAGCTATGAGTTCGTCCGCTCTTGTAGTGTCGCCTGTGAGTTTTGCAAAGAGTTCAAACTGGGTAATGAGATCATAAATAGACTCATTATTTACAAGCAAAACAGGAATGCCCATCTTTTCAAACTTGGTTAATATTTTCTCATAACCTCTCATCCTCGTCCACATGATTATCACATCAGGTTTTATACCTGCCAATATCTCAAAGTTCGGAATGTTTCCCTGTCCCATAAAACCGCCTACTACGGGTTTGTTATATGCACTTGCTACATACTTTTTTTGCATCTCGTTAAACGGGGAGTTAAGCCCTGCAACCAAGTCAGGGTTAAATGCCAAAAGGCTCATGGTAAGCGGCGGCGAGGCGGCGTAGATTTTGGTGATATGCTCTGGAACTTCAACGACTCTACCGTGATCATCGGTAATAGTCCTTGCATTGATGTTTACACTAAAGATAATTGCCAAAGCAAATAAAATATTTTTCATCTGTTTCTCCTTTTGTTGTTTCATAATTGATATAACGGTATATAAATTTTTACTTCTTCTTGAAAAGCTTATATGCCGAGATTAAGAGTATTACCGATAGAAGTATCTCTATGATTGAGGCATTTACCTCTCCAAAGAGCATAGCACCTATAAAAGCGCCGACTATCGAGCCTATAGACATAAATATTAAAACATCTCTAAAGTTTAAAATTTCTAAAAATCTACCATTTTTATGATATCTGTAAAGTCCTACTAAAAGAGTGGGAAGTGATATGGCAAGACTAAGCGTTCCTGCAGTTTTAATATCTACTCCGTATAAAAGCACGATAGTCGGAATAAGCAGTTCCCCTCCCGCTACGCCTAAAAGCGAACTGACTAAACCTATGCCTACTCCTGCAATCAAGCCAAGCACTGCTTGAGATAGCGTTTGAAGCGAAATAACATTTTTTATTTCTAAAAAGGTATGGCTAAATAGAACAAGACTTAAAAATATCAAAAGATAAAAGATGAGTGTATGAAGCGTTTCTTTATTTATTTTTGTAGCATATGAAACACCGATATAAGCACCGATGAGCGTTCCGCTAAGAAGATTTAGCACTATATGAGAGTGAGATACTATGTTTGCATCTACTCCTCTAAAGAGAAGCGCAAACAAAACCGTTACCAATGAAATAGAGAGATTGATAATTATGGCATGAAGAGTGTCTATTTTGAGTATTCCCACCAGAAAAGGCAGCCTGAATTCCGCTCCGCCAAGCCCTATTAATCCGCCCAACATACCGATAATGCTAGAGCCGAAAAAACTTTTTATTTTCATCTATTCGTCTCCTTTATAGTCACTTTTATATCAAGGGGTTTTGCATGATAAGGCGATGAAGTGACTATAAAATCAACACCGCACTCTGCAAAATCGGCTATATTTTTCTCATGAATCCCGCCCGTTGCTGAGAGTAAAAGATAAGGAAACTCATATTTAAGTTTCACACATTTTTTAAGGAGTTCAAAATCCATCTTTTCGCATTGGAGTATGTCCGCACCCAGTGAAGCAAAGTATGAAGCCTGCTCAAAATTATCAACTTCAACGGCGATTTTTCTCTCTATAAAATTGTGTTTTAGCTCTTTGAAACCTCGCTCCAACTCTGCCTTGTCGCTAAAAAAGTTAAGATGCTGTTCAAAAATCAAAACAGAGTCATAAAGCCCGAGACGATGGGGCGCACCGCCGCCGCACATAACCGCCTTTAGCATAAGCTTTTTAGCTCCAGGGAAGTTTTTTCTGGTTGTTGAGACACTAATGCTCGGGTTTATCGCTTTAGCACTCTTTACAAGCTTGTTCGTATATGTTGCGATACCGCTCATATACTCAAAGATATTTTGAGAGATTTTCCATGCTTTATGAAGCGAAGCCGCATCGGACTTGCACTCCAAGATGGTCTCGTTTGCCATAACTCTATCGCCGTTCTTTTTAAAAAAAGTGTGTGCTATGTCAAGCTTTTTTAAAATCTCTTTAACTTCATCCGTTCCGCAAAGCACTATCTCGGCTTTAGGCGCAAAACTCATAACTCCTTTTTTATCCCCTATACCGAGTCCATGTGTGGTTAAGTCAAAATAACCAATATCTTCAAGTAAAAAATCCATCTTAAAATCCTTATCTATTTTTTAAAAATCGGAACACATCGTTTGTGTGCGTCATGAGTGATGATATCGGCTTTGATGTCATATACACTCTCTATCATCTTGCTTGTTATAACTTCGTATGGAGTTCCCTCTGCTATGATTTTTCCACCATTCATAACCACTACGCGGCTTGACACCAAAAGTGCATGATCTGGGTAATGTGTGGTTTTTAAAAATGTGTACCCCTGCGCACTCAGTTCGTTTATAAGTTCCAATAGTCTTATCTGATTGCCGTAATCAAGCCCTGCAACAGGCTCATCCATGATAAAAACATTTACTTCTTGAGCGATGGCACGAGCCAAAAGCACCATCTGTTTTTGTCCGCCGCTTAGTTGTCCGAAAGCTCTGTTTGAAAGATGCTCTATATCTATCTTCTTTAGTGCGATATTTGCAATCTCATAGTCGCCTGCCGATGGAAGAGCAAAAAAATCGAGTTTTGCGACTCTTCCCATGACGACCATTTCAAGAACCGTATAGTTAAAGGGCGTATTGTTGTACTGTGGAATATAAGCTACATGTGAAGCTATATCTTTATGCGAATATTTTCCAATCTCTTTAGAGGCTATTTTTATCTCTCCCTCTCCATGTAGAAGTTTTAGGATGAGCTTGATAAGCGTACTCTTTCCGCACCCGTTTGGTCCTAGCAAAGAGACGACTTCACCTCTGTAAAGCTCTAAGTCAACACCTGCTAAAACTTGATGTTTCTTATATGAAAAATAAAGATTTTTTACCTCTATAATGGGCTTTAGTTCCATGCAGCCCTCGCATTTTTTAAAACAATTATAAAGATAGGAATCCCTATGAGCGAAGTCAAAATCCCTATCGGTATCTCAACACTAAGAGCAAGTCTTGATACGGCATCGGCAAGAAGCAAAAATGCTCCTCCTGCAATAGCTGAGAGAGGTATGAGCAGACGATGCGATGGACCAACCGCCATACGGATAATATGAGGTATGATAAGCCCTACCCAGCCGATAATGCCCGCCATAACGACTGATAATGAACTTGCCAGCGTAGCAAGAACGATAGCTATGATACGTATAAATTTGACATTTACGCCAAGCGCTTTTGCCTCCTCATCTCCCAAGCTCATCAAATCAAAATATTTGCTCATAAATATCATGCCCGCGATGCTGATTGAAATAGGAATCGCTACAAGAAAAACTTCGTTTAGATTTGCCATAGATAGCGAACCCATAAGCCAGTAAACAATAGCAGGCAGTGTGCTGTAAGGGTCTGCTACATACTTTATGATGGACAAAAGAGAGGTAAAAAGCGAACCGCTGATAACTCCGCCCAGAACCAACATGACGGTTGAGCGGGAGGAGGTAACCATAGAGCCGATAAGCACCGCAAAACCTACCGAGATAAACCCAAATATAAAAGCCAAAATCTGCACGATAATCCAATGCTCAGAGATTAACATTCCGCATGCCGCGCCAAATGATGCTCCTGCAAGTACTCCTAAAATCCCAGGAGAGACAAGAGGGTTTACAAACATCGCTTGAAAAACCACTCCCGAAGTTGAAAGTGCCGCACCGATAAGAATAGCAAGCAAAACACGAGGAAGACGAATTTCTAAAATAATATTGTCAATTAACGCTAAAGTGCCTTGATCAATTACAGAAGTTGCAAAAAGTTTATAGTTAAGATACTCAAAAAATGTCTCCATGCCAATATAATATTGCCCCCACAAAAGAGAGAAAATAGCCGCTGCCATAAGCAACAGAGTTGATGCTATAAGATATCTGCCGTGTTTTTTATGACGCATATTCACAATCAGTACTTTAGTGTCGCACTTAAAAATAGACCAAAAGGAGCACCGGTTTGATATGTGCTAGAAGTTCCATCTGCCGCCAAAACATTATCTGCGGAAACAATTGTGGAGATATATTTTTCATTCGTTAAATTTGTTGCCGTAGCTCTAAAGATAGTGCTTTTTGAGCCTAAAAATAGAGGCGCTTTATAAGAGATATCTAAATCAACCAAAGTAAAAGCATCAATCTTTTGAGTATTTGCCACATCACCGTATCTGCTTGATGTATATCTTAAACTTGGAGTAAAAGTCCATTTGTTCAAATAATAAGACAGGGCTGCTTTTGCCATAAACTCAGGTGCATCGGGAAGTTGATTTCCTTTTATATCCGTTGAAGCAGTAGATGATGATTGAAAATTTTGGGTAAATGCGTATTTGTTATATGACAAGCCCAGCAAGAACTCAAGATCATCTCTCAAAGCTCCGCTAACTGAGAGTTCAGACCCATAACCAAAAGCTTCTCCGACATTTGCAGGGTAGTTGACACCGTAAAATGCGTCATAAATATTTGCTTGTTTATTTTTTACGAATGAGACAAAGAGTGTAGGATTTATCGTAACACCGCCTATCACTGTTTTTGCTCCCAGATCTATGTTGTCTGATGTCTCAAGTTCCAAATCATCCCATAAATCTTGCAGTTTTACATTTTTTGCTACAAAAGATGCCCTGTTTGATGAGTATGTCGGAAATAGATTTACATCAAAACCGTAAGATCTGGAGTAGTCAATATAGATAGCATCTTCACTTGAAAAGTTGTAACCCAAATATAGTGATGGAAGGAAAGTTTTAAATGTTTTTGTATCAACACTTGCCCATAAATCTAACGCTGAATTTGCTATAGCGGTATCATAATCACTGCTTGTGCTGCTGTTTGTATTGCTTGTATAGCTTTTTATAGAGCCGAGTTTGAATGTTTGATATTGTGCTCCCACAGAGTAGTTGATTTTGTCAACTTCTCCGCTAACCTCGACAAAAGGTGCTTGTATTACATGATAATCATTCTTTGATAAAATCGCATATCCGTCATAAACTAAACTTCCGTTTTGAGATTTGTATTTTGTCTGTTCGCTTGGCGGTCCGGGAGGGAGTTGTTTGTGATACCAATATCCGATTTTGCTCTTTAACTCTTGTGAAAATTTATGCTCGTAAGAAGAGACCGCCCCAAAAAGATCATGATCTATTTCCCAGTTAATCACACGATTTTTACTAGAATCGCTATTTGTTTTAGAGAACCAATATCCGCCCTCATCTTGCTTATAGTATGGTTTTATAGTAATTGTATCGCTGTTTGTAGGTCTAAACAAGATATCTGCCAAAAATGTCGTTGTATCAAAATCCTGTTTATTCCAGTCATAATAATTAACATCGCCGTTTGTCGTCGGCTTTGTCGTAGCAAAATCTTTGTTGAAAAAATTACCTAAATCAGAAGCTTGCGCATAATTTAGATTGTAATAGTTGTGATGTTCGTCACTATTTTTAATCGCATAAAAATCTGCCTTAAAGCTTTGGTTGGGTTCATATGAGAACCCTGCCATGCCGTTATATCTTTTCTGTTCGCCATCGCCTTTTGTCTTTTCGTTGGATAAAGTAGAGAGTGATCCAAAGAGAGAAATATCATCAATTTTGCCGCTGTCAAATCGTATGAAACTTCTGGCAAAACCATCAGATCCAAAAGATTGGGATATTGTGGTTTGCATCTTATTTGAGGGCTGCAGTATATTCATATCTACTTTTCCGATAAGAGAAGAAAATCCGAGATTTTTATCTACGCTCAAATAACCTTTATATAGGTCTATAGAAGATACATTTTCCATATCTAGCATAAGTTTTCCACCGCCGGGATTACTTGAAGTCGGCATAGAGTTAATCATATATACGCCGCCGGGACCAGATTGGCTCTTGCCGCGAATATGAATAGGATCATGGTAAGATGGTTCATTTGAACCGGTTGAGTCGACAGGAGTAAAGTTTACCGACGGCGAAAAAGCGATAACCGTATAAGGGTTCATATTTGCATGAGTGCTAAGAGTGGATATGCTTTTTGTAGTAAATATCTGTCTGTTTTTAGCTTCTGATGAATTACTCTCTGCAAGATATAAAGCATCGCTGTCTTGTATATCATTAACTATGATTTTTTCTATACTGATTGGGTTTGCTAAAAGTATGCCGCTTGCCGCCAAAGATATAATTACAGATTTTTTACTCATTTTTTTCTCCTAATATTTTTTTTATCTCTTTTTGTGTTAGATCTACGCCTAAAAACAGTTTGTAAAACTCAGCCGTTTTTTTATAAATATCTACTTCATACTCTTTTGGATGAAATAGGTTTGTAAGCCACTCTATCCCGATAACACGCATAAAAGAGGGTGGTCTGTCTATCCAGTTAAATGGATTGTTCGGTACTAAATGGATATTTTTATTTTGAACTGCTTTTAAATGTTTCCAAAGAGGGTTATTTATAATATTGTTATATGCCTGAGCGTTTTGAACGATTATAATCTCGGGATCATATGATACAAGTGTCTCAAAATTTATTTTTTCAAGTCCTAAAACCCCGCTTTGCTTACATTTGTGAACATTCTCCCCGCCTGCAAAATTGAGTGCCTCTACATGAAAAGAGTTGTCACATTCGCTAAATAATCCGTCAATGCCTTCTGCATAATAGTATCTTGTAGGTTTTGTACCATTTATGGAAGCTTTTATCTCATCAATCACCTTTTGAGAGTAAGAAGCCAGTAGTTCTCCTCTTGCTTCTTCACCTATAGCTTTGCCTGCAAATGCAATTGAGTTAGGCATCTCTTGTATCTTTCTAAATGCAAGAGTTATAGTAGGAATATCAGTTTTTGCTATCTCTTTTTTTACCTTATCTATAAGCAGATCATCTTCCCATAAAAGAATGAGATCAGGTTTATACTTAATAATGGTTTCAAGGTTAATACTTTGACCTCCGCCGTGAAATGAACCGATTACAGGTAATGAGAGAAATCTCTTATTTAAATAGATCTCATCGGCACTATTGTTTTGATTTTTTGCATTAAAATTTAAACCGATCATTTTCTCAGGGTTAAGAGCATAAAGCAGATAGTTCATGGGCGGAGACGAGCCAAAAGCCGTTTTTACATTATCGGGTACGATTATCTCTTGTTTGTTGTATTCTACTGCCTTTGAGTGTAATGAAACAGTTAAAATCAGTAAAATAATGAGCTTAAAAATAGTCGTCATTATGAATTTCCTTATAATTTGTTTGGTATAGATTTTAATCTAGTGAACCGCTTGTTTTGGACATCTAAACAGAAAATATCACAGGAGAGTAGAGATATATTGCTTTTCTTATGAAAAAATGGCCACTAGATTTTTGAGGCGAAAACGCCTCAGAAGATGCTATTTTTTTCGTTAAAGTTAACATCTTCTGAAGAGTTTTTATTTTTAAACAAAGAGTATTGTATATCTTTTTTGATATAACGATAAGTGTTGTCAAATTCACTTCTTAACTCCTCTTTGCAACTGACAATAACTTACCTGTTGTATCGCTATGTCATAAAATATATAACGGTATAGTAGATAAATATTTCTTAATCTTTTATTAAAAAATGGCTACTTGCTAAAATCCGATAATAATGCTGTTTTTGTTTATCAGAGCGTAAGCTTTTGAGCCTGCCTTTAGGGAGTTTAGAGATTCTTTGCTTAAAAGTGCGACCAATTTTGTATGTTCGCTTACCAAAAAAGAGACCTCTATAGAGTCTTGTGAAAGCTCTATTTGACCTATAGTGCCTTCTATAATATTTATGTTTTGTTTGTCTTGCGGCAACTCGCTGACTATATTTATATCGTTTGATTTTATGATGGCATAGACATCGCTTCCTGCTTCTAAGCCCATATTTTTTACTGATTTGGTCGTTATGCCCGAGGTAAGAGAACCACCATCAAAAGAGAGTTCTATATCTGCATGTAGCTCATCAGACTCTATTTTATCTATTTTTGCAGGAATCTGGTTTCTAGCACTTGTCGTTAAAAATGTTCTGTTTAGTATTTTTGCCAAACGCTCAGGATTGTCCCCTGCTTCGGCAAAGCGGCTGATAAATTGACGATGAAGCTCGTTAAAGCGGTTGTATGTTTCTATAAGTTTATGTGCGTAAGGAGTCAGTAGAGTTCCGCCGCCGCCTTTTCCTCCCGCCGTTTTTGTTATTAGAGGCTCATCCGCAAGATTATTCATGCTGTTTATTCGCTCCCATGCAGCTTTATAGCTCATTTTCATCTCTTTTGCGGCAGCGTTAATTGAACCAGTCTGTTCAATTTTATTTAGAAGTTCAACCCGTCCCGCGCCTAAAAAACTCTCATCTTTTTTTGTAAGCCAAAAGCGACCGTCAATTTTCATAATTAAGCACCTTTTAAAAACAGATTTTTATTATTATATCAAAATGGTTTGAGATTCCATTGTGCCTTCTTATAGCAAAAATAGCAAAGCATTTTTATTCTTGTATTTCATTAGCATTAGATGTACTTTTATAACTCTCATGCTAAATAGTGAAAATTTAAAATTATGGAATTGCAGCTATTGTTGATACACCTCACCGAAGATGATTATGAAAAACTATGAAGGTTTTATTAAAGATAGTCATTTAAAAGTAGATATAAATATTGATTTATTTAAGAATGTTAGCGACACTTTAAAAAAAAGTTTGAAGAAGGCTTGAAAAGCCTGAAATAAGTGGTGGGTTCTGAGTGACTCGAACACTCGACCACCCCGTTATGAGCGGGGGGCTCTAACCAACTGAGCTAAGAACCCACTGTTTGCAGGTCGGAATTATACTTTAGCTCACCTTAGATTTTTCTGATATTTAAATATATTTTATTTTGGAGCTACTAGACAATGAAACGACGGGCAGTGATGGTTAAATCTATATGGCAAGCACTATTAAAGATTAAGATGAAATTGAAAAACGCTGAAGAATCAAACTGCTTTAAAAAAGAGTATCAAGTATCTGATTTTTAAACCGTATCGACTCTACAGAACTTCTTATAAGCCTATTTTCCTCTTTTAGAGTGTCATATTCACCTTTTAGTCTAGCAACGTCTCTGCTCATAAAATAGATCTGTTGTTGAATATATATCTTTGGAAACAGTGTTACTAAAACAAAAGCAATACTGAGCAAAGTATAAATAAGATAATTTAGATCTACTCCCTCTTTGGGATTTAAAACTACGTTTACCTCTTCTAAAAGTTCTGTTTTTTCACTCATTCTCTGCTATCCGTCTCAAATACTCTCATTTTAGCACTTCTGCTTCGTGGATTTTGCTTTAACTCATCCTCTTGTGCAGTTATAGGTTTTTTTGTTAAAACTCTGCCCTGTGAGTAATCTCTTGTACATGTGCATCGCATAGCTTCCTGAGGGCATATACAGTTTTCTCTCCACTTATTAAATCTATCTTTTACGATTCTGTCCTCCAGCGAATGAAAAGAGATAATTGCTATCTTTGCATTTTCAAACCCTGTCTCTTCTATCGTATCTAAAAGCGATTCTAACTCGCCAAGTTCGTTATTTACTTCTATTCGGATTGCCTGCATGAGAAGTGTCGCAGGGTGAATTTTTTTGCCGGTAGGCATTAGATGTTTTGTGGCTTCGCTCAGCTCTTTTGCGGAAAAAAACGGACGATTGTTTATGATAAAAGATGCTATTTTTTTATAATTTCTAAGTTCGCCGTATTCCAAAAGAATTTTTTCTATCTCCCCAAGGCTATACTCATTTACAACAGTTGCCGCACTAAGAAAAGCATCTTTATCCATCCTCATGTCAAGATTATCACTTGAAAATGAGAAACCTCTCTCTTTTTGGTCCAGTTGAAGCGATGAAACGCCAATATCCGCCAACACGCCCTTTATCTCTCTAATATCATACTCTTTTAAAATATCTTTTATTACAGATGAGAAGCGACCTTTTTTGATGCTGACTCTCTCTTTATACGGCTCAAGTCTTGCGGTAGAAAAATCGATTGCGCTCTGATCTTGATCTATCGCTATAAGTTTAATATTTGGATTTGCTTCAAGAATCATAGAAGAGTGTCCGCCGTACCCCATGGTACAGTCTATAACCACTCCGCTTTTTATATCGCTAAAAACCTCTAAAACTTCTCTATAAAGGACTGGAACATGTGGAATATCTTGCATATAAAGCCTATAATTTTTTATATTATTATACATTAACTTTTTTAAGTTTTATTTTTATCGTTAAACTAGAAAGAAAAAAGTAAAAAACGCACTTTTTTTAAAGTGCGCAAAGCAAGATTTTAAAATTGATTCAAATCTAACGATTTAGAGCTTGTTTTACATGTTCATCAGCCATGCTAATATTCCATGCTGGCTCCCACACTAAATCAATTGTCACTTCCTTGATTCCAGCCATCTTTTTAACAGCCTCTTTTACCCATTGTTGAATAAGCTGATGCATCGGACAAGCTTTTGTTGATAGCGTCATTTTCACATAAGCATTTCCTTCATCATCACATGAAGCATCGTAAATAAGCCCCATTTCTACAAGATTAAAACCTACCTCTGGATCTAAAACAGTTGAAATTGCTAAAAATAGCTCCTCTTTTGAATACATAATCTAACTCCTTATTTTTATCTATAATTTATCATATAAAACACATTTCTAACAAAAGCCAAAGCACCAAATAGCAAAAACGAAGCACCGGCTTTTATAAAAATATCATCTTGAAGCAGCAATGCAGCTGCTATAACAACAACTCCTACGGCACTAAAGTAAAACTGTGCCGAAGAACTTTTTAAGGGAACCATATCTGCGAGCATCGGAACTTTTTGCTTTCCGACAAGTGGAGAAAATCTCTCAAACCAAACAAGAAACGGGATTATTTTATAAATATGCCCAGTAATTACAAATGAGAAAAAACCAAAAAACAACATCCATCCAGACGTTAAAAGAAGCGGTTCATAATTAACCAGCAGATATGTCAATCCTAAAACCAACGATGCCAAAAGAGAAAAATATGAAAAAATAAGTGACTTGGCATAGATGTCTATCTCTTTTCTTGCTCTCGTTTCATAGACTGTTTTTATAAAATAAAAATATATAAACAGTCCGACTGCAGCAAGTAAATAACCGAAATATTCTAAAAGCGTAGATTCAAAAAGTGATGAGAAAACAACTGATAAAACAGCTAAACATACCAATGTTATAGCTCTTTTTAAAGGTTTCATAGAAAAACCGTGTGAAAGACCGAACATTGGAAGTAAGACAACGGAGAGCCCCATTATGGTCAACATGACATACCCCATAATTACTAAAAAAACGTGCGCTCTTAAGAATGTATCTATATCTATGCTTACAATGCCTGCATATCCGAGTGCCATAAATAGCCCGAAAATTACTCCAAAAAATAGAAATATATTGGCTATCAGCATACTGCCCATCACAAGGTTTAGTTTCTTAACCTTTTTTATTGTTAAAAATATCTCCATGACAAAAATCATCATAGCGATAAGAACAACAACGCCGCCAAAAGGAAGAAGCATCGGATAGCTAAATCCAAACGCCATCAGCAGTGCGCCAACCCCAAGAAGAGGCCATATCGCATAAAAAAGTTCTACACCAAAATGACCGACTTCTAAAATAACAGGGACAAGCTGTGCCATCGCGCCAAAGATTATCATCATTACAAAACCTAGCAAAAAGAGGTGTACAAAACCCAATATTTTTGTATCCAGCATTGAGATATTTTCTGTAGAAAAAAAGAATAAAAAAAAGACAGATAAAAGATAAAACAGACTCCCCACTACAAAAAATGGAGAGATAAGTTTAAAAGGCGGTGCAAAATCTTGCGAAATAGAGAACATTTAACTATTTAATGACATGCATTTTGGTTAAGATCGGTATTTGCAGATGATGTATTGTTGCTTCTAAATGTTATTAAAACCAAACCACCCTCCGCATCACTTGTCTCATATGAAATATCATCGCCAAGCTTAGCGAACAATCCGCCCGGTGTTTTATGATTAATCATAACCAAGCTATCATTTGTCCCCTTGATAAGCTTCAAACCGCACATTGCATTTACCATAGGATCCGGAGGTCCGCATTTTGACGTATCAAAATAATAAGTGCTCTCCCCATCTTTTTCTAACTTGAAAAAATCTACAGACGCCCCAATAACATCTATCTTAGATGCCTCTACAGGAATAAGTGACATTTAAACTCCTTTTAATTTATATAACTAAATTATATTTAATATAGAGATTAATAATGTTGATTTATATCAACAATTTTTATCTGATTTGTCCACTGCCATAAATTTTAAACTTATATGTAGTAAGTCCCTCGATTCCCATAGGACCTCTTGCATGAAGCTTATTTGTGCTGATACCGACCTCTGCACCAAAGCCAAACGCTCCTCCATCGGTGAAACGAGTTGAAGCATTGAGATAAACTGCTGCAGCATCTACTGCATTTAAAAATTTCTCCGCTGTTGTTACATTTTGTGTCACGATAGCTTCAGAGTGACCTGAACCAAATCTTACAATGTGCTCTATCGCACCCTCGACTCCATCAACAACCTTGATATTTAAAATATTTGCCAGATACTCAGTATCATAATCCTTCTCGGTAGCAAATGCTACATCAATTATCGCTTGAGTACTTGCACACCCTTTTAACTGCGTATGCGCTTTGTCAAACTCTGTTTTAAGCTTTGGCAACGCTTCCGAGGCTATTTGGCTATCTATCAAAAGTGTCTCCATGGAATTACAGACTCCTGGGCGTTGCACTTTTGCATTAATTGCAATCTTTATAGCATCTTCAATTTTCGCATCTTTGTCTATATATGTGTGACACTGTCCTTTGTCATGCTTAACTACGCTTACCGTTGCATTGTCACACACATACTTTATAAGTCCTTCTCCGCCGCGAGGGATTATTAAATCTACATATTTATCCATCTTGATAAGCTTTGCGACTCCATCTCTTGAAGAATCAGGAATCAATGATATAAGAGATTTTGGCAGATTGTTCTTCTCAAGAACTTTTTGCAAAATATCAGCGATAGCTCTATTTGAATTTTCCGCCTCTTTTCCGCCTTTTAGGACACAAACATTTGAGCTTTTAAAACAGAGTGCAGCGGTGTCGCTTGTTACATTTGGACGAGACTCATAAATAATGCCTATCACGCCGATAGGAATAGAAACTTTTTCGATTTTCAGTCCATCTTCCGTTATCCAACCATCGAGTATACGCCCAACAGGCTCTTTTAACGCTGATATCTCTTCAAGGGCGACAGCCATAGCATCTATACGTTTTTCATCTAGCAGCAATCTATCTTTTAAAGCGACTGAAAGGTCGTTTATATCGGCATCCCTCATATCAAGCGCATTTGCTTCGAGTAAGCTCATCGTATTTGCTCTTAGTGCACTTGCCATCTCACGTAATACTCTATTTTTTTCAAATCCGCTAAGCTCTGCCAAAACTCTGCTTGCATTTTTAGCTTCTTGTAAAAATCGCTCCATTTTTTTCCTACTATTTTTTTAAGTTTATCTGATAATGTTATACTACCACAAAGTGGCAATGATATATTTTAATAGAAGATTTTATAAAGATATATATACTTTAACTGTAGAATAATGAATAAAACTATCTTTTTATAAGGTTAAATATGAAAACTGTATATGTCGGCGTAATTATTTTACTTACGCTAATTGTTAATGGTTGTTCGAATGTTCAACAGAGTTCGTATAATAATGACTCGGCTCAATGGCAAAAGTCCCAATCTAAAAAAGCTCTGGAAGTTTTGGAAAAAGAGTAAGATTCGCTATGTTTATTTTGGGCAGTTTTGTAAGAGTTAAATAGAACTATAATATTTAAATAATTTATATAAATTAGGTCGTAACAAAAAAAATATACTGTTTTTGTTCATGGTTTTCACCAAATCCAATAACAGGCATAAGCGGATGCTCATTCGAGATTTTTATCACTACTTCATACATCATAGCTTGCATCTCTAAAGAGTTTACCGAGTTCAGTAAATTTTTTGTCGTAATATTTTCATCTAAAAATCCTAGCTGTAACTCTCTAGCGTCATGGTCAATGTATAAAGATGTAATAGCTTTTTCACCTGCATTTTGAAAGTTTTTTGAGTCGTCTTCTCTTAAAAGAATAGCCAAAAGCGTATACTCTTGGGAGTTTTGTATATTCTCACGCATATCATCTATCATGTCTATAATATATCTCATTTTTCACCCTTTAAAACCGACAGTTTACCAAAAATCTAATTATAATAAAAAATGAAAGACGAGTTTATAGTTTTTAGAAAAAAGGTAGAGCCGATACTTAAATCACTAAAAATCTGCAGTTAAATGCTATACTATCGTAAAAAAATCAAGGTATTTTATGAAAACTATCACTTTTATCGGAAACGGAAATATGGCTCTTAGTATCGCTAAGGGTTTGAAAAATAGTTATAAAATTGAAGTTGTGGGAAGAGATTTAAAAAAGCTTGATAACTTTGAAAATGAGCTTGGTATCAAGATAGAAAAAGTGCTCATGGATAAATTTAATATGAATGAAAAGACTCTTCTTCTCTGTATAAAGCCTGCGAATGTTGAAGAAGTTGCCGCTAAAATGGATGGAAATGCAAGAGTTGTCTACTCTGTTCTTGCAGGAACAAGCATACAAAAACTAAAGCAACATTTAAATCCGCATGCGGCAGTGCGATGTATGCCGAACTTATGTGCCAGTGTGGGAAAATCTATGACAACTCTCACCGGAGACGAGGCATTTAAAGATGAAGCTGAAGTACTGCTTAAAACGATAGGTTCAACACTCTGGTTAGGAAGCGAAAAAGAGCTTGATATCGCAACTGCACTTGCAGGAAGCGGACCTGCCTACTTAGCACTTATTGCCGAAGCCTTTGCCGATGGAGCTGTAAAACAGGGGATGAAAAGAAGCGATGCAATGACAACTATGCGAGGTCTTTTTAGCGGCTTTGGGGAAATAATCAAAGATATTCACCCTGCACTTCTAAAAGATGCCGTCATGAGTCCCGGAGGAACAACTGCTGCCGGATATGCGGCTCTTGAAGATGGAAAAGTAAGATCATCATGCATGAATGCCGTTGAAAAGGCGTATAAAAGAGCAACTGAACTTTAATTACGCTTTTACGCTATTTGAAAATTTCCCTTATCGATAAAATTTAAAAATTCATCTTTAAATTTTATTCTATTTTGAGGGCTTTGTATCCATGCAAGATGCGTAGCACGCTCTGTTTCTATAATCGGAAACCATGTTGTTTTTAAACTCTCATCAAGCGTGCAACGGTCATATATAGACTCTAAAAAGTTCCATACAATAAAGGCATAAATCCCGTATTCAACCTCTTCTTCTTCACTTCTGATTATATTTTGTCTTACTACATGCGGTTTGGCAAGTGCCTCTTTGAGTATCTCAAAATACATTTTGTCAATTTCACCGTAGTGAACAACCTGCATGGTTTTATTGTATGTTCGCATCGAGTAAAGCAGTGCAAAAACAGCCATAGTAGTCGCAATAACACCCATAATAGAGCTTATAGCAGTCCAGAATATAGAATACTCTTCATTAAAAAAAAGTTCCATTTGTTCTCCTAAATAAGATTTAAAATTTGCGGTGCATGAGAAAGCATTTTAGTAATCCGTTCATCATCTTTAGCACATCCGTAAACCAGCATGTAAATATCTTCCAACCACTCTTGAAGCTGTGATTTTAAAATATTTTGCATGCCGTCATGGTACACTAAAAGTTCCATTGGCGGTGTGATTTGATCGCTTTTTATTGCCAAAATATAATCAAAAGGTTCAATTTTTCTACATCCCAGTCTTTTATAAAACTGTTCTCGTTTCTCTCTTAGATTTTGTTCATCACTTTTCTCTTCGGGCGAATCTATCTCTATAAGCATAGGTTTTATACCATATTTACTAAAGATTTGCATAGTTATATGAGAAAAAAGCTTTGAGCCTATCCCTAAACTCCTTTTAGTTCCATCAATAGCCATATATTCTAAAAGATAAAATGAAGTTTGCTCAGAATGAAAAATAATACAAAAACCTACCGTTTGAGTTTCTATTTTAGATGTAAAAATCGTGTAGTCGGGTGAGTTAAGCATAATCAAGAGTTCTTCTTTTGATTTTTGCTCACTCAGCAGAAATGAGATGGAGTAAATTGCATAAAAATCATCAAAGTTATTCATATTTTTTTGACAAAGAGTCTCTATTTGAAGTTGCAAACACTTCCTCCTTCTCTAAATATATAAGATATTTTTCGTTACCGATACAAAAGTTTGGTTATATAAACTTCAGTATCTCTTTTTCGATATCATCTTTTTCAATAACAGTTTTTTGAACAATCTCTTTGCTAAATAACTCTTTTATCATCGGAGGAATTTCAAGTTTTGCCTCTTTAGATATAGAAACCAAAGCTTTTATATCTTGTGCATCCTCTTCGCCTGTTAATGCATTTGCGATAACGGGAGAAAATTTTGTCCACTCCGCAGTCGAATATGCGATAGTTTTTATCGCTGAATCCGAACATGTCTCATAAGATTTCATACATGTAGCAGTGTGCGGATCCATCAAATAGCCATTGTTGTAAAATATATCTTTGATATATTTTTTGCCATCATCACCGTTACAAAAATCAGCGTCAAAGCTATTTTGAAGTTGTGCCAACTCATCTGCATGTAGCTCATAAAAGTTTTTGCTCTCTAAACTCTCCATCAGCTCTCTTGTTCTCTCATGCCCGAACATATCATAAAGAACTCTTTCTACGTTTGATGACTTTAAAATATCCATAGCAGGAGAAGTAGTACTTACAACATGAGAATCTCTCAAATCATATTTTCCGGTTTTTATAAGTTTAGTTAATACATTATTTTCATTTGATGAGATAATGATTTTTTCAACAGGAAGTCCCATTTTCCATGCATAGTAAGCACCCAAAGCATTCCCGAAATTTCCGCTTGGAACATTTAGATAAACTTTTTCTCCCATGACTACGGCTTTTTGGCGAACAAGTTCCAAATAGCTGTGAATATGATAGATGATTTGAAAGATGATACGTCCAAAATTTACGGAGTTTGCGGCTGAGAGTAGAATATTTTTCTCTTTTAGCGCATTTTTGAATTCAACTGAAGCCAATAGCCTCTTAAGCGCATTTTGTGCATCATCAAAAACACCGTTAATTCCAATTACTTTTAGATTTTTTGCATCTTCTGTTACCATCTGAAGTCTTTGAACATCGCTTGTTCCGCCATCAGGATAGAGACATGCAACCTGAACATTTGCACGGTTTTTAAAAGTTTCCAATGCGGCAGGACCGGTATCTCCGCTTGTTGCAGCCAGGATAAGATAATGCTCACCTCTTTTTTGTGCGATTGAAGAGAGAACTACACCAAAAGGTTGAAGCGCCATATCTTTAAATGCGCGTGTCGGACCATGATAAAGCTCGCTTACAAAAAGATTCTCTTTTACTTTTACAACAGGTACGGGATTTGCAGGATTGTCAAATTTGTCATAAAGAGCAAGTGCTTCATCTATAACGCTTTTTTCAATATCTATCTCAAAACGACTAAGCATGTCGGATGCCAGCTCTTTATACGAAGAGTTTAAGTGTTTGCTTAAAAATTCTTCACCTAATTTCGGTAAATTTTGCGGCACATAAAGTCCGCCAAAAGATGCGATAGGGTTTAAAATCGCTTCTGAGAAAGTAACGCTTTGAGTGTTGTTTATATCGCATCCGCGTGTTTGAATAAAGTTCATATTTTTGTACCTAAAATTTTTTTCGAAATTATATCTAAAATAGATCTATTTATTGAAATAGTCTCACTGGGTTTATATGGTATGCTTTTTGGGTAACCTCAAAAATCAGCTCATCATTTACACGACCTATCGTATACCCCTTTTTCACTTTTTTACCCTTACTGATATCAGGCGCTATTTGAGATAAGTTTGCATAGATTGTATGCATACCGTCATCATGCTCAACTATTACAATATTGTCCAGAACAGGAGTTTTGTCCGCATATATTACTTTGCCGTTAAAGACTGTTTTTACCTTTGTGTCTTTTTGGCTAGGTTTTAGAGATATCGACTCGTTAAAAACTTTTATACCGTAAATCGGATCCGTATATGTACCGTACGCCTTTGTTATCTTGTACGGCTCAAACGGTGCAATCGTCTTTTCACCGTTATACTCTTTTGTTTTTACAGCTTGAAAACTGCTTCCGACAGATTTTACCTTAGGCAGATTCTCATTTGAAACTGCTTGAGCTGCATTTTTTGCATCAAAGGCTTGTGCTCTCTCGGCTTCCTCTTTTGCTTTATTGATCTCATCTATCTTGATAATATTCAACTGCGCCAAAGTTTTCTTTAAGAGATCTTGCTTGCCTAAAACATCTTGAAGCTCTTTTTTATAGGAATCTTTTGCTATTTTTAAATTTTTAAGCGACTCAATGTTTACATCATGAGCTTTAGTCACCTCTTTCTTTTTTGCATCAATAACCGTTATTGCAGCTTCAAGAGAGTCTACCTGTTGTTTTAAGATATCTATATTTTTAGAATATACATGAAAACTCTCATTTAGCCCTTTTATTCTTGATTTGGCATCTTTTAGCATACGTTCAAGAACTTCATATTCGATTAGCGACTCTTCGTTTGAACTGTACTCCTCTTCAAGTATAATTGACAAAGAAACGCTTTGAGCTATTGTAAAAACCAAATCTTCTTCAAGTTTATTTCCGTCTGTTTTAAGTTTATCATGAGAGCTTTTTAACTCTTTCAACTCTTTAACGTTCTCTTGATAAGAGTTCTCTTTTTCTGAAAGCTCATCTTTTAACTTTTTAAGATACTCTTCTTGCTTCTGAACCTCTTTTTCTTGCAGTATAATAGCCGCTGCAGTTTCGTCCATCTTCTTATTTATATCTTCATGGCTTTTTGCAAAAGAGCTTATTTCAGAACTCGTTTTTTCTATCTTATTATCAACACTTGTTTTTGCTTGTAAGAGAAGATTTGCAAATAGAAATATTATAAATAAACGACTCATGCCTCTTCTTTATGCCCGATTACTATAAGCGACGCTAAAACGATTGAGATAGATATCGCAACTCCAAGAATTACTAAAAAATCATTAATAGGATTGAAAATTACTATATTGATACCGATACTGCCGAGCTGCTCCAGCACCCATGGATATGACGACAGATAGAAGAAAATTCCGAAAGCCAAAAAAGATGCAATAAGCGCATCTACAATTGCCAGTCTAAAGAGCACCGCCGAACGAAGCCATAATGCCGCACCGAAAAGCCCCATAATTGTCATTCTCTCGTTATGTTTATATTGCCAGATTCTAAGTTCTTTAAATATTAATAACACCGTAACTATCAACACCACAAAAGTAAAAAGAGAAACAACGTTTTTAAAGAGAAGCAGAAGCTTGTATGTTGTACCGTGTGTATGTGAGAAATCTTCTACTTTTGTTATTGAGTTATTTGCCAACAAATCTGCTCTTAACTCTTTTACCTCTTCTGAAGTCGGATAGTATGCAAGAGAAAGTTTATAAAATTTCGGCAATGTAAGCTTAAGAAGCTCCACATTTGTATTTTTCATATCGCTGCTCAATCTCTTTATAACAGAATCCGGAGAAAGTTCTTGTACACTAGAGATAATCTTGTTTATCTTTACTATTTCACTGCTCTCTAGAGGTTTTTTACTCACAGCTATAACAGAATAACTGCTTGCTAAATTCACCTTATATGCTTCAATTGAGCGATCCACTATGAAAAAAACCTGCATAGAAAAGAGTATGCTCAAAAGTGCAATTACGAGAGAGAGATGATTTTTAACGGATTTCATTAATGCTCCCATACTCAATATGGAAATGCTTATAATCTGTGCTTATTGTTTTTGGAATATGGTGAGTAACCACTATTACCGTAGTCTTTAACTGACTATTTGCACCCTCTAGCAAATTCCAAATAAGTTGGGACGAGTACTCATCAAGATTGCCCGTAGGCTCATCCGCCAGAATCAAAATCGGGTTATGAGAGAGTGCTCTTGCCATTGCCACTCTTTGCTGCTCACCACCGCTAAGCTCAAGAGGATATTTGCCGGATTGATGGTTAAGACGCACATGTTTTAAGAGCTTGTCTACCTGATTGTTTGCTACACTTTTTACATATCCGTTGATTAAGAGCGGAAGCATAATATTTTTATCAATCGTCCACTCTTTTATAAGTTTATAATCTTGAAAAACAATCCCGATGTGTCTTCTTAGTAAATTTAGTTTTGAACGAGAAACACGGTTAAGCTCTACGCCACCCACGACAAGAGAGCCTTGTTTTGGTTTCAATGCACCAAAAATAGATTTAACCAGCGTTGATTTTCCGCTTCCGCTTGCTCCTGTTATAAATACAAAACTGCCTGAATCTATGGAAAAATTTGCTTTATTTATGATGGTTTCATTGCTCGAGTAAGACAAAGAGAGATCTCTGGCGATAATAACTTTATTCATGCAATGCCTCATTTAAGAGTTGATGAGCCATGAGATTGCTTTTTGATTTTAACGGCAGTGCAGGATAATAAAATATTTCATCTTTTTTTATGATTACATATAGGTGTTCAGGTTTGTCATAACTACCCATAGACATACGAAACATCACTCCATCTTTTAACGTGTAAGCTCTCTCAAAATTAATAAATCCACCATTAAATCTAATTATTTTTTTATAAAGTTTTAAAAGTTCATCACTGAAATGATTCAGCTTAATAAAAGAAAAATCCCCTTCCATGTTTAATGCTAAAGACTCTTCATCATTTATCATAGTAAGGTCATAGATGTTTTTTTCCATCTTTTTCCATCTATCTTCATATTTGCTTGTAACGGCAATATCTTTATTTTTATTTATATGAAGCGTAGTTTTGTTAAAAGCTATAAATGTTTCATAAGAGTAGGCATAATAGTTCTCGCTGTCCGTTCTAAGCTCAAGAGACCCACCGACTTTTAAAATACGTATTGCCTCTTCTATAAATGTAGTAGAAATTACTCTTCTATGGGGTTTTTTATCCCATGGAACAGGAAAATGTACGTAAATTTTTCCGACTATATTTGATGGAACAAGTTCCATGAAAAGTCTTGCATCGTAGCTCAAGATAAGAAGATTATCAAGATTTTGAATAGTTATCTGCTTTAGGACCTGCTCAATTGATGGAAAGTGAATCTCTATGCCTATAAAAAGAATATCAGGATTATTAATGGCTTGATGAAGCAGATGACGACCTGACCCAAATCCCACCTCAATACGAATCTCTCTATCTTTTGGAAAATTTGCTGCAAAATAGCTTATATCTTTTAGTGCAGTAACCTCTTGAAGGTGAATATTTTTTTGATGTTCCGGCACATTTGATGAAAGAAGTTTCATATTCGATGCTTTTGCATAAGAAAGAAGTGCTTTGTGCACGTTATATATCGAAGCAGGTCTTGTAAGCTTATCGCTTTTGAGTAACTTCTTTCCCTCTTCATCTTTAACCAATAAAAAGAAAGTATCTTCATCAACCGTAACGGAGATTAACTTCTCTTCTTTATGTCCTACATTGTCTGCTATAAAATTAAACGAGACTCCATCATAAGATGATGGAAACTCTATCTCTTTAAACTCTTCTATATGTATATGCGGCATTCATTCTCGTTTTAATTAAAATCTTGTATTGGGACAATCACATTTTGCTCTTCAACTACTTCTGTTGCAGGCGGAGCTGCCGGTGCTATCGGAGCAGATTGCTGGATATTTCTTTGTGTTTTTATAGGAGCCGACTTAACTGCAGCACTCTCTTCTATTTTAATAAGAGCCTCAGTGCTAGGATTTGATTTTATCCTGTTTGCATCAACTGAAAAGACTCTATAGTAGTATGTTCCGCCAGCCACAAGGTTTGTATCGCTAAACTCATGAGCCGTTATATTTTCAAAATCTTCTATTTTTGTCTCAAAAAAACCTTTTTTATACTCTTTTTGAACTATATAGCTAGTAGTTCTATCATCTGTTTTACTCCAAGAGAGTTTCACTCTGCCATCATAATATCTTGCTTCACTAAGTGAAGGAGCAGCCGGTTTTATCAATGTTCTGCCGAGTGCAGAACTGTTTTTATTTATACTCTCGAGCTTATCTCTATCAATAACACTGACTCTGTAAAAATACTCTTTACCATCTTCTTCAATCTTATCTACATAATTAGTGCTTGTCGTGTCACCAACCATTTCATAGCCACTATCAATAGTAGTAGATTTGTATAATCTATATGTTAAAAAATCTTTACTGCTAACACCCTGCCAACTAATTTTTATCATTTTAGGCAAATTGTTTGATGCTGTTATCTGCGCAATTCCCCCGGGTAACTCCTTTGTTACAATAGTTACTTCTTGGCTAGGCTTTGAAATAACACCGTCATATGTCAAAGCACGGATACGATATTTATAAGTAAAATTATCTTTTAAATCTTTGTCAATGTACTCAGCACTTAGTCTGCCGTTAATAGTTGCAACATCTCTCCATTCACTCTCTTGCAAAGATCTTCTTTGAATAATATACGCCTTTACTTTCTCATTTATATGCGGACGCCATATTATTTTTGAACTTCGAGGCATATTTTCTCTTCCATGGATCCATGATACGGACTCCATAGGGGCAAGCGATGATATTGTTGTTATCTGACTTTTTCTTGATTCAGCACTTGAACTGTAGGTTTTAAAGTAATAACTGTATTTTGTATTAGGCTCAATTTTTGTATCTACATAATGCGTTGAAAAACGACTATTTACTGTGTCATAATAATCATCAGTAGCCTTATTTTGGGCATTTTGTGTTACTTTGTAAATAAAAATACCATCCACTCTTTGATCATCAATAGGTTCCCACTCAAGAGCTATAGAGTTAACGTCAGCAATAGCTCCATTTTTCGTAAGCATGACAATAGGCAGTGTTGCATCAATTGTAGGCTCTTTTTTTGGTGTTGGCTTTACACTGCAACCACTAAGAATTAGTAGCGAAGCTGTGCATAATGTAACTAGGGTTAATAACTTCATTTATCTGCTCCATATCAAATTTTCTATCTAAATATTCTACCATTTGTTTATCAGGAAATGCAACAAAGGAGAGCTTTTCTTTACTCGTAGGATGTATAAAATATATCACATACGCATGTAGCAAAATTCGTTCCGCATTCTCAAGCTTAGGGTTTATTGCATAAATATGATCACCGATAATATGGCGATTTATGCTCTCTAAATGAACACGGATTTGATGTGTTCTGCCAGTAAATAGTTTACAAGCTATAAGCTGATTTTTTTCATCTTTCGATTGAGCAAGTGTACAAAACAGCGTCTTTGCATATTTACCATGATCTAAGCATGCCATCTTAAGTCTATTATGTGCACTTCTGGCAATCGGACATTCAATAAGCGTCAAATCATCTTTAAGAGGCGGATTTACAACTGCTAAATAGTACCTTCCCATACTCTTATCTTGAAGCTGAGAAGATAAAAATTCATGTGCTTCATTATTCTTTGCAATAATCATAGCACCGCTTGTACCTTTATCTAGCCTGTGAACAATTCCATGACGCTCTTCACCGCTTATGGTAGAGAGCCTCACACCTTTATGCTTCAACCAGTCAACCAGAGTGGCTTCTTTTACGCTTGGAGCAGGATGAACGGTAAGATTAGTAGGTTTATTTATAACTAAAACATCATCATCTTCATACAGTATCTCTACATCAAAATCTATATCAAGCGGAGGATTTATTTGTGCATCCGGAAACTCTACTTTTACTATTTGGTTCTCTTTTAACTTAACTCCGCTGCGAGAAACTATCTTTCCATCAACATATACACACTCTTTTTTTATCAGTTGCGCAATTTGTGAGCGACTCTGAGCAATTTTTGATACTAAAAACGTATCAAGACGCTCGCTGCTATCGCAAATATAAGTTTCTATTTCATTCATATTTCTAACCTTTATGATACAATTTCTAAATTTTTAGGGAGTTTCAAATTTGTGGAGAATTGATAAACGTATTTTAGCACAATTTGATTTTCTTTCTATTATCCTCATTGTGCCTCTTGTAATTACTTCAAATTGGCTTATAGGAGAAGTTGTACCTGCTCTGGCACAAAAACAGCTCACATACGTGGGTGTTGCTTCTTTGGTATTTTTAAGTGTTTTTTTACTCCCGATTCGCAGAATGAGTTGGCTTATTCCGCTTATATATTGGCTTAGTATAACACTGCTTTTTGCAGTTGAATTTTTTGGACATGCGAGGCTAGGTGCACAAAGATGGATAGATATCCCATTTATAGATGCCACTATTCAGCCATCTGAATTTGTAAAACCGGCTCTCATCTTAATGCTTGCATATATAATAAGTAAAAATCCGCCGCCTGTGTACGGTTATAGAATAAAAGAGTTTTTAAAAATCAGTTTTTATATACTTCTACCGTTTATTTTAATAGCGAAAGAACCGGATTTAGGCACAGCAATGGTTCTTCTTCTTATAGGCTACGGGGTACTTTTTTTTATAGGCGTTCACTGGAAAATTTGGGCCGTAATAGTTGGTGCTGTTCTGCTCTTTTCTCCGCTAGCATACAAATTTCTGCTTCATGACTATCAAAAAACTAGAATTCAAGATTTTCTTAGCGAAAAACCATCTTACCATGTGCAACAATCCATAATTGCAATCGGTTCAGGCGGATTTACAGGCAAATCAAAAGATGATGCTACACAAACGCAAATGAGATTTTTGCCTATCTCAACAAGTGATTTTATCTTTGCTTTTTTAGTTGAGAGAAGCGGATTTTTAGGAGCTCTAGGCATTATTCTTATATATGTTATGCTGATTTTGCATCTTATGAGCTTAAGCATTTATAACGATGATTATTTTATAAAAGTTGTAACAATATCAATATCGTTTATGATTTTTATATACATGGGCGTAAATATATCCATGACTATAGGATACGCTCCGGTTGTCGGTGTTCCACTCCCTATGTTTAGTTATGGAGGAAGCAGCTTTATAAACTTTATGATTCTTTTTGCAATCATGCAAAATCTTATAACTTTTAGATACAAAGATATGTATGACGGTCGAGGCACAAAGAGCTTTTTATAACTTTAAAATAAGTAGAAAATAGCTAGTTACTTTTATGTAAAAACTGCACTTATTTTTAGGATTGGCGATTAGAATTAACGGTTGATTTAAGTAATGTTGATGTAGAAGAAAAAAGGTAGTGGCGCGGTGGACGGGACTCGAACCCGCGACCCCCTGCGTGACAGGCAGGTATTCTAACCAACTGAACTACCACCGCGCATACAAAAGTTATTTTTGAATTAGACAAGGCAAATTTTAACGAAGCATAGTTAAACTATGTGAGTTGAAATTTAACGCAGTATAATCAAAAAATGGTGGGCATTACAAGACTCGAACTTGTGACATCTACCTTGTAAGGGTAGCGCTCTACCAACTGAGCTAAACGCCCATTTTTTAAATTTATAAATAACACCAATTTTTTGGCGACCCCTAAAGGATTTGAACCTCTGTCCCTACCATGAAGTGATAGTGTCCTTGGCCACTAGACGAAAGGGTCACTTTCATTAAACAAAAGGTTTTAAAATGGTGGGCATTACAAGACTCGAACTTGTGACATCTACCTTGTAAGGGTAGCGCTCTACCAACTGAGCTAAACGCCCATTTTAAATCAACTAAAAGTGGCGCGGTGGACGGGACTCGAACCCGCGACCCCCTGCGTGACAGGCAGGTATTCTAACCAACTGAACTACCACCGCGCATATAAAAAAACTGGTGTCCTGTGATGGATTCGAACCATCGGCCACCTCATTAAAAGTGAGATGCTCTACCAGCTGAGCTAACAAGACATTTCCTCTATTTGTTTAGAGGACGAAATTATAGGCAAATAGGTTTTAATTGTCAAGATAAAATGGAACGAATTTTAAAAAAACATCTCTTTATCCATTAAAAGCAACATTTTTATAGCAAAAAGTACGCTTTGATGTTGAATATAGTTTCTATCTCCGTTAAGACTTAGCCGAACCTCTTTATGAGCGCCCTTGCTTCTTACCCCCACAAATATGGTGCCAACGGGTTTGTGCTCAGTTCCTCCGCCCTCACCTGCGATTCCACTGATAGATATAGAGTAATCCGAACTGCTGACATTCATAGCTCCATCGCTCATCTCAAAAACAACTTCGCTGCTCACTGCACCATGTCTCTCAAGTGTAGCACTGTTTACACCAAGCCAGTTCTCTTTTAGAGTATTTGAATACGTCACTAAAGAGCCTTCCAATATCTTCGATGCACCGTTATTTTTCGTAAAATAGTAGGTTAAAAGCCCTCCGGTACAACTCTCGGCAAAAGCAATTTTTTTATTAAAAGTTGACAGTTTGTCTATAATATAGCTTACAATATTTGAAGCAGCGATAATTTTTTTCGGTAATAACTGCTTTGAAGATGTTATAAATTGCGATATATTTCCATACTTTTTACTTCTTATGTCTACTCGAAGCCATCCGTCTATAAGATTTACGATATCTAATTTTACGTCATACATCTGTGCAATCGGTGTTAACATAGCAACTGCACTCTCCCTATCCTCTTCAAAAAGGTGCAGTGTAGCTTTAGAATCTTCAAAACTAAGCAGTATCTGAGGAAAATTTTCCATCTCGTCTACATGTAAAACATTTGTAATTGAGTCTTTGTACTTTAGCAGATAACTTCCTTTCTCAAATATAGAACTGTTTGAAGGTATGAGCATATCTTCTTTTAAAATCTGATTATCGCTAGTAACGGTGCAGATGAGTTTTCCTATGGTTGAGAAGTGTTGTTTTGTAGTTACGATTATGTATTTATTTGCTGAATGAAGCTCTTTTTCCAAATATAAAAAAAGTGAATTGTCACCCTCTTTAAAAAAAGTTATAGAGTCTATAAAATCAGTTTTTTGCTCAATTTGTCTAATAATATACTCTTTGAGCGAAGTGTTATATATAAATTTATTACCAATCAATAAAAGATGTAGTTTCATGTCTAAAAACAGCCTTTTTACAAAAATAATTTCTGCCTATTATAACACTGTTTTTGATATTTAAAGTAGCTTTTAAACCCTTAAAAGATACAATGCAAAAATTTTCTACAGTTTGGGATACATTATGGATTACAAAGATACGCTCCTTTTACCTACTACAAAATTTGAGATGCGAGGCAATCTCATAAACAATGAACCAAAAAGATACGCTTCTTGGGACGACAAAAAAATATATGAAAAAATGAAAAAAAATCGTAAAGATGCACAAAGCTTTACGCTTCATGACGGTCCTCCGTATGCAAACGGTCATACGCACATCGGACATGCTTTAAATAAAATTTTAAAAGATATTATTATTAAACATAACTATTTTAACGGTAAATCTGTTCGTTTTACTCCGGGCTGGGATTGTCACGGTCTGCCGATAGAGCAGCAAGTTGAGAAAAAGCTAGGCGGAAAGCAGAAAAAAGAGCTTCTAGAAACTGCAAAAATCAGAGAACTTTGCCGTGCTCATGCAGCTGAATTTGTAGATATCCAAAGAGAAGAGTTTAAAAAACTTGGTGTTATAGCCGACTGGGAAAATCCTTATGTAACGATGGATTATAAATTTGAGGCAAATATCTACCGTACGCTTTGTAATGTGGCTAAAAAAGGGCTTTTAGTAGAGAGAAGCAAACCTGTTTTTTGGTCATGGGCTGAGAGAACCGCTCTTGCTGAAGCTGAAGTTGAGTATGAAGACAAAGAGTCCCACTCTATTTTTATTGCATTTGAACTAAGTAATGATGCAAAATCAAAACTAAATATCTCCGGCAAAGCAGCACTTGTTATCTGGACAACGACGCCTTGGACTATTCCTGCAAATACAGGTATTTCGCTTAATCCGCATGAGGATTATGTACTTACAACAACAGGCTATATCGTTGCAAAAGAGCTTTTAGAATCTTTAAAAGAGCAAAATATTTTAAGCGGAGATGTTTCAAAAACCATCAAAGCAAAAGAGTTTGAAAATCTTTTAGCAATCAATCCTCTCAATGGCAGATCTTCACGCATTGTTTTAGGCGAACATGTTTTAGTAGACAACGGAACAGGCTGTGTTCACACGGCTCCGGGACATGGCGAAGACGACTACCGCATAGGTCTTGTTTATGATTTAGAAGTAATCATGCCGGTTGATGAGACAGGATGTTTTGATGAGAGTGTTGTCGGTCTTGGACTTATCCCCAATGGAGAGAATTTTATAGGTCGCCACATCTTTAAATCAAATGACGAACTCATCGAGATGATGGGTGAGAGTGTCTTGAGAGTAAGCAAATTTACCCACTCATACCCTCACTGCTGGAGAAGCCACACTCCTCTTATTTTCAGAGCTACAAAACAGTGGTTTATCTCGGTTGATGCAAAGCCAAACGGTGAAGATAAAACGCTAAGAGAGATTGCTCTTAGCGAAGTAGAAAAGACGTTATTTTTTCCTGAGACAGGTAAAAACAGACTAAAAGCAATGGTTGAAAACCGCCCTGACTGGTGTATTTCAAGACAAAGAGATTGGGGTGTGCCGATAGCATTTTTCAGAGTAAAAGCAACAGGCGAAGTTCTGCTTGATGAGAAAGTTTTAAACTTTACGGCTATGATTTTTGAGATGCACGGAAGCGATGCATGGTACTCAATGGCAACAGAAGAGCTACTTTATGCAGGTTCTGGGTACAAAGCGGATGAGCTTGAAAAAGTAACCGACATTTTGGATGTTTGGTTTGACAGCGGCTCAACTTGGTACTCTGTACTTAAATCGCGCAACTATGATGCCGGCGAGTATCAGGCAGATCTCTATGTTGAGGGAAGCGATCAGCACAGAGGATGGTTTCAATCGTCAATGTTCTTAAGTGCCGCAGTTGAGCACAAAGCACCTTACAAAGGAGTTCTTACTCACGGTTTCACGGTCGATGAGAAGGGTGAGAAGATGTCTAAGTCCAAAGGCAATGTTGTTGCACCTGAGTCCGTTTTAAAAGAGTACGGCAGTGAGATACTACGTCTTTGGGTAGCTTCAAGTGACTATCAAGGAGATCTTAAAATCTCTCAAAACATCCTAAAACAGAGTGCTGAAAACTACCGTAAGTTAAGAAACACTTTTAGAATCATGCTTGCAAACATCAACGATTTGGAAACTATTACTCCGTACGAGCAGATGGGTGAACTAGACAAGTGGATACTTAGTGAAGCAAAAACTGTTTTTGGCAAAGTTCACAAATCGTTTAGCGAATACAACTTTGTTCACGGTATGAGTATGTTGAACAACTTTATCGTAAACGAGTTAAGCGGCATCTACATCGACATTACAAAAGACTCTCTCTACTGTGATGCGATAAATGATCCTAGAAGAAACTCAAGCCAAAGTGCGATGGCTATCATGACAAAATCGCTTCTGCTTCTCATAGCTCCGATTTTAACATACACGGCAGACGAAATCATAGAGTTTGCACCCTCAATCATAAAAGGCGATAAAGAAGATATATTTGACTTTGTTTATGAAGAAATTGCTATAGAAGATTTTGACTTTAATGCCGCTTATATGAATAGTGCGAGAGAGAAATTTTATGAGATTGTAGACACTCTAAAAAAAGAAAAAATCATAAAAAGCACGCTTGAACTTGTACTTGTTACAGAATCGGCAATTATCTCAAAAATGGATAAAACTTCGGCAGAAGACTGGTTTATAGTATCTCATATTTCACACTCTGAAGTAGTTGGTGAGCTTGGAAAGTTTGAAGTAGACGGAGATATGTTTGTCATCCAAAAAGCGACAAAAGCGAAATGCCCAAGATGCTGGAAGTACCAGTCACATGATGAAGAGTCTACATGTGAGAGATGTTCAAAGGTAGTAAATGCCTAATTTTGCCGAGAGTGTATCTTTTACATTTATCGCAGTGAGCATTGCTGTGATATTTGTTCTTGTCGGTCTTGGCATACTTCTGGTTAAAAAGTTTAAATAACCATATATGAGTATATATGCTCTGCAGTCACCGGCAGGTGGCTTTTTAGATGAAGAATTAAAACGATTTAACAAAGAATTTGACGACTGGTGCATCCAGTTTGACAACTTTGAAGATGCCAATATTATCGCACAAAGTCTTGACAAAAAAAGAACCGCAGATGTTGTTGAGATCACTCCGCTTAGTTATCCAAAGTACTTTTTTCATAATCTTCGCGGAACTATCCATACAACGAGACAGATAGAAGATAAAATCATATGCATAGTTGAACCGCAAATGGGTTCAAACTTTCGCATAGCTGTATGTGACCTAAACACAAAAAGAGTAACAATCACAAAAACCAGCTACAAAAACGTGCTAAGCGTAGAGGGTGCTTTTGCAAATTTTGAGCTGTGACTTTGCCGCATTTTTAACTCCTCACTTAACACCCTATTTATTTAAGAAACATATGAACTTTTTTCTTTTGAAGTTAAAAATATTGTAATTTGTCATAATTAGGTATCGAAATAGCATTTGTCAAGCTAGATAAAAAGTCTAGAAATCTAGAGGGACTATAAGCTTTTTCTTCTCTTTTCTCTAATGATATCAGATTTTTTTCCCATATCTTGCATAGATACATACTCAGACAAAGGTGTCTCTTTTCTTTGTTGAATTGTTTTGTATATCTGAGTATGTTCAGCCAACTCGAACATCTCTTCAAGCTCCTTTAGTCTCTCATATTCATCCGTAGAAATCACAACAGCCTCAAGTTTATTGTTTTTAAGTATTCCTATTTTTTCAAGAGAGTGTTCTTTAATGCTACTAACAGCACTGCCAATCTGTTTTGTAAAATCAGTAATTGAAAAAAGTTCATTTTGTGCATATTTAACCATTTTATTTCCTTGTTAATTTGCTATTAAATTCATATTGTAATATTGTACTATATTTAATGTAAATTATGAGTACACATTAAACATACATTTAATATATAAGTTATTTTTATTTTTTTAAGTTAATATCTATATAATGTGTTTGAGTACATAATTATTTACTCAAAGGAAAAAATATGGATATTTGGGAATTAGATAAACTTATTCTGTTTATTGCATTTGTAATACCAGGATTTATTAGTATAAAAATTTATGACCTTTTAATACCAACAAATAAAGTTGATTCATCAAAAATATTAATTGATGCCATTGCTTATAGTTCAATCAATTATGCCTTATTATCTATTCCTATTTTAACTGTTGAAACTAGTGAACTAAAACAAGTGCATCCAAACTGCTATGCATTTTTCTATTTTATAGTTCTTTTTCTTGCCCCTATAATTTGGGTATTAGTATGGAAGTGGCTAAGAACCAGACAATTTTTCCAAAAAAATGCTCCACATCCAACATCAAAACCATGGGACTATGTATTTTCACAAAGAAAAACATATTGGATGAAAATAACATTGAAAAATGGTTCTAAAATAGGTGGTAAATTTGCAGAAAAATCATTTGCATCTAGTACACCAGCTGAGGAACAGATTTACCTAGAAGAAGTGTGGTTACTTAATGATAAAGGAGGTTTTGATAGACCAAAAAATGAAACTGAAGGAATTATTATCATGTCCAGTGAAATTTCGTATGTAGAATTTTTTAAATACAATTAAAGGAGATAAGAATGAGTGAAGATAAATCCAATAACAAAGGCTATCAGCCTACCGAAAATATAAGAGAAGGCTACCAGCCAAAGCCCGAGCTGATTACCCCAAATGAACCAAAGCCAAATGCTGGTTATCAACCTACAATAAATCAAGGCGGAACACCTACACCACCAAAGGAAGAATAATACATAACAAATCAGAAGAGCCAATCGAAAACCTGCGAGTGGATTTTTAATTGCTTATTTTAAATGTTATATCTAATAAAGTTACAATAATTAAAAGGAAAAAAGATGGGTCAATCAAAAAGAAGAGCAAAAGAAATTCTTGAATTAAAAAAATATCAAGAATATATGAGAATAAATTTTGATTGTAGTGAGTGGTTTCATAATGATGGTCGTGTTGTTGGAAAAGTTAGTATAAAAAACTCTAACTTATCTTTTAATTATTCTTTAGAAGTAGTAATTTGTGCAAATAAAGATTATTATTTTGGAAACACTTTAGATATATATAACATTGATGATGAAGTAGAAGAAATTGGTGATGAAGAATTTGAACTGAATGATGAAGTAAAATTTTTTTTACAAGACTTGTTTAATAAGGATGATTTTCTAAAAGAACTTAAAGAAAATTTAATGAAAATATTACCAATAAAAGATTTTAAGAATAAAATAGAAAATGAGTTAGATAGATATGATTATTCAGAGGAGGAAGAAGAAATAGATAGATTAGAAAAACTATATGGTAAAAAACCTATTGAAAACTCTGTTATTTGCGATGGTTGTAATGGTAGTGGTTATCACTACTTAGTTACCATAGAAGAGTATAGAAAAAATCCAAATATAGAACTTGGTGGAGATATAAGATGCTATAAATGTGGTGGGGATGGAAAACATGAGGAAGGTTTTGAAGAATATGTGACATATGGAAAAAAATATGTTCCATATAAAAAATAATCTTATAAAGTAAAGACAATAATTTATAAATACAAATTTATCTTTGAGAAAAAATCTTCATTTTTAAGATGTAAAAAATAAAAAGATATAACAAAGCAGGCTGAACACTCATTAGACACTATGTAAATATAGTTTTACAGCGTGTTATTTTAATAAAAGTAGAAACAATAAATATGAGTAATAAATTGAAACAACTATTAACTAGAACACAATACTAAATATTATTAAAAAGTTCATGATGACTTTATTTGAATCTATCAAAATCATTGATAAGTAAAGTTTTAAAAAGTAGAAATTCACTTACGAGGGAGTGTAATTTGCTAATTTTAATAATTCTTATAGTAAAATATTTAATATTTTTAAGGTTGGAAAATGAGAGTTTTAATTGAAACTATTATATTTATGGTGGTAGGATCAGCATTTGTTGGTTGCTTACAACCACTTCCAGAACCTCCTCTAAAACCAATACCAGGTAATATGATAGATGAAGCAGTAGTATATCATGACAAAAATAAAATAAGTGGTTTAGAAATTATAAGAATTCCAGAGTTCAATATTGAAAAAACAGTAGAAGTAGGGGAAAATTTATATCAAAGAATCAATCAAATTTCATTTGATACATATAGAGTTGATTTACTCACAAATACTGAAGGTTCACTTTTTAATGGTGGATGGATTAGAACAGATATTCAAAACGATACTATTCCATCAATTCGACCTGCCTATCAATATAGTAATCCAAAACATAATGAAAAAATTATACATATTTTATATCATTGGATGAATAAAAATGCTATCTGTGTACCAGCAGGTTCTTATAATTATGATAATAAACCGATAAGTATTTGTCTTGTAGATATCGAAGACAGAGGTTATTTCAGTGTAGCTGCATACAGTAACAAAGATAAAATATACCCCCTCCAAAATAAAGCTAAATATACATTAACTAAAACACCACCAGCTTATAATCAAGATTCATTTAAATATGAAGTATTGTATCAAGGCAAAATAGATAATAAAATAAAAATATCTTTTAGAGAATTTAAAGACAATATGGTTAGACCAGCATTTACTCAAGATATAGAATATGAACTTAACAAAAATAATCCTACAGTTATTGGATTCAAAGGGTTGAGAATAGAAGTTATAAAAGCTACAAATTTGGATATTACATATAAAATAATACAAGACTATAAGTAGTTCTTTCTGTTCCATCCTCTCGGCAAAATTACACCCCAATTACACCCCAGTGAAGAATGGCACTAACTTAAGCAAAAAAAGAGTAAAAATCAGGGAATAAAGAAGTTGGAATACAACTGGCTTTAATCAAGAAATCATCACCAAATGAAATTCTAAAATTAAAGTCAGTCATAAAATGAAT